>Ga0126377_10000133_pt1 | contig 40192 bp, 37 predicted proteins | sample PanSoiMetPlot_22_FD_92647 | JGI IMG/M metagenome (GOLD analysis project Ga0126377, IMG submission 92647) | Tropical forest soil microbial communities from Panama - MetaG Plot_22 | ecosystem: Environmental > Terrestrial > Soil > Tropical forest > Bulk soil | place: Panama | collected 2016-02-17 | reverse complement strand
GCGGAATCGGTCCAATAGACCGAGCCGTCGGAGCGGACGACAATGTCGTTCGGACTGTTGAATTTCTTGCCCTGCCAGCGCGACGCGATGGTGGTGAACGAGCCGTCGGGCTCGATGCGCCAGATCGTGCGCTGCGACCAGCCGGCAATCACCAGCCGCCCTTCCCGATCGAAGGTCATGCCGTTGGCGTGGCTGGAGGGGTGAAGCAGAACGGATTTTCCGACGCCGGGGACCCACTCGTAGATGGTGTCGCCGATGATATCGACCCACAGAAAGCGCCGCTTGCGGCGATCCCAGACCGGTCCTTCACCGAAATAGGTGCCGTGCGCAATCTGATCGAGGCGCAGGTCGGAACCCACGATACGCCCGAACTCGGGCGCGATGCTGTCGATGTCCACCGCCCTGCTCCTAACCGGTCAACCCGAACAGCCGCGCGGCGTTGCCGCCCAGGATCGCGATCTTTTCTTCGTCCGACAGCGTCGTGGTGGCGAGGACATGATCGACCGGATGTTCCTCCCAGGGGATCGGATGATCGCTGCCGAGCACGATCTGGCTGGCCCCGACCTGCGACGCGAGATGGCGCAGCGCCTGCGGGGTGAACACCAGGGCATCGAAATAGAGCTGGTTGAGATATTCGCTCGGCTTCTTTCTGAGCTTGATGTCGGGATTGCAGTTCTCCGGTGAGACGAAGCAGGCGTGGTCGGAGCGCGCGGCATAGGAGCCGAGATAACCGCCGCCGTGGGCGGCGATGATCTTGAGGCCGGGAAAGCGGTCGAGCGTGCCCTCAAAGATCAGGTGCTGCAAGGCGAGAGTGGTCGCGAGCGGGTTGCCGACGGTGTTCGCGAGCCAGCCGTTGCCTTTGAAGCGCTTGGCGAGTTCCAGAACGCTTTGCGGGTGAATGAACAGCACGGCGCCGAGCTCTTCCGCCTTGGCCCAGACCGGATGAAATTTTGGCTCCGAAAAATCCTCGTCGAGGACGCTGGCGCCGATCGCCGCACCGCGCAGCCCGAGCTTTTTCACCGCAGTCTCGAGCTGCTCCACCGCCAGATCGGGATATTGCAGTGCGAGCGAGGCGAAGGCGGCGAAACGGTCCGGCCGCGACGCGCACAATTCGGCAAGCTTCTCGTTCTGGATCGCGACGATCTTGGCGGCGGTGTCGCGGTCGGTGCGGTACCAGAACGGGTTGATGGAGAGCACCTCCATGTCGATCGCCTGGGCATCCATCCCTTTGAGGCGCTCCTCGATCACGATGAAATGCTGCTGCGCGCCCTTGACCCGCGGCAGGATCCGGGAGGCATTCTCGCCCATATGGGCCAGCGCTTCGCGAAAATGGCAATGCGCGTGCACGTCGATGGTCTTGACGCGCTTGCCGCTCACCGTCACCGGGAGGCGTTGCCCCTGCGATGCCTGGGCGCGCGCAGCGTCCAGCATCCCGCAGCTGCAGAAGATGATGCCGGCAGCGCCCTTCAGGAAGTTCCTCCGCGTGTTCATGTTTTTTCTACTCCTTGAGTCACTGCACTCCGATACTGCCGTCGCGAATGACCTTGGCCCACTTCGCGATCTCGATCTTGAGCCATTCCGAGAAATGCTCGGGGGTGCTGGCGACGGGCTCGAATCCGAGTGCGAGCAGGCGCTCCTTGAACTCGGGCGGCGCGATGATCTTCGCGACTGTGCGGTGGAGCAGCTCGATGATCTCCCGAGGCGTACCCGCCGGGGCGACCAACCCGGTCACGATATCGGCCTCGAGCTCGGTGCCGGTCGCCTCGCCCATGGTCGGCACGTCCGGCAGCACCGAGGAGCGCTTCGCGCTCATCATCGCGAGCGCGCGCACGTTGCCGGCCTTGGCGTAAGGCGCCCCGGTCGGCAGTGCGGACATGATCACGGGCGTATGCCCGCCGAGCGTCGAGGTGATGGCCGGGCCGCCGCCGGTAAACGGGACGTGGATGAGGTCGAGGCCGAACGCGAGCTTGAACATCTCTCCTGCAAGATGCGCGGGGGTGCCGCGGCCGGCCGATCCGTAGCTCAGCGTGCCCGGGCTCGTCTGCACCAGCGCGATGAATTCTTTGATGGTGGCCGCCGGGACGGACGGATGCACCGCGAGCACGTGCGGCGACGAGCACATCAGGCTCACGGCCGCGAAATCCTTCACCGGGTCGAACGGGATCTTGGCGTAAAGGCTTGGATTGATGACGAAGTTGCCGCCGCCGGCGAGCAGGGTATAGCCGTCGGCCGGCGCCCGCGCCGCGTTGGCGATGCCCAGATTGCCGCCCGCGCCGGGCACATTCTCCACGTAGAACTGCTGGCCGAGGCTCTCCGAAAGCTTCTGCGCGAACAGCCGCGCGGTGGTGTCGTTGGCGCCGCCGGCGGCGACCGGCACGATCAGCCGCACCGGCCTCGACGGGTAGGCCTGCGCCGGGCCGAGCCGCGGCATGCACGGCATCGCGACGGCGGCGCCCGCGAGCGCGAGAATGTGGCGACGATTTGCCCGCATGGTCGGCCCTTTCGGCACGCGACGCTACACCACCGCCGCTGCGGTGGCGAGGTCGGCCATGCGAGCGTCGAATGGCGACCAAACTAAATCAGCAAGCGTGAGCTAGATAGTACGCGCCAGATTTCTAGCCCACCACGCCACCTAGCGTCGGTGCCCGCACGCGTTCGCGGGCTGCGCTCTTCGGCATAACCGCGTTGCAGCTGCGGTCTTGCGCCGCACGGGGGGCAAGCGCAGTCTTGGCTTCGCCGAGACAAGCGGCGTCAAGATTGAAAAGGACGTCAAGAAAAGAGCTCGTAGGGAGGACTTCCATGCGATCCATCGTGAACGCAACATTCGTTATCGGTACGCTGGCCCTGGCGCAGCCCGCAGTGGCGCAGGTGGAAGCGCCGGCCGTGCCGGTGGACAAGGCGCCGTTCCACGTGCCGGTGTTTCGCAACGAGTATGTGGCCCTGGTGAATGTCCAGATTCCGCCAGGGCGGGTGGCCGGCTATCACACGCATTCGCTCGACCAGATCAGCGTGCTGGTGGGGGATGCCGACACCGTGGGCCAGGTGCTGGGCGAAGAGCCCGCCCCAGCTCGGCGCAATCCGCGCGGCAATGTCGGTTTCACCGAATATTCCAAGAAGTCGATGACCCACAAGGTCAGCAATGTCGGCCCGACGCCGTTCCACAACGTGGTCATCACGCTGGTCTATCCGCAGCCCGGGCGGTTCACGCCGGGCTCGCGCGCCGACGTCGCCGGCTACACGCAGATTTTCGACAATGCCCGGGTCCGCGCCTGGCGGCTGGTGCTCGAGCCCGGACAGTCGGCGGGTGCGATCACGCAGAGCGCCCCGGGGATCAGGGTCGTCGTCGACGGCGGCGAGATCGCCGAGAGCGTGCCCGGCGAGGCGGATCGCGGCATGGCGCCCAAGACCGGCGAGTTCTTCTGGCAGGAACCGGGCGTGACGCGCACGGTCCGCAACACCGGGACGACCCGCGTTCAGCTGGTGGAGTTCGAGCTGAAGTGAGCCCGGTTGTCGTTCAGTGAACGTCACCGGTCGTTCAATGACCCACCGGGTCGGCCAATGACCCCGCCCCAACCCTCCCCGTTTCGGGGGGAGGGAGCACACCGAGTTCGTCGCACGCGCTGACTCGGCCTCACCGGAAACGTCACCAGCGACTGCCGAGATACTCCGCCACGCATTGCGGCGACGCCTTGGCGTAGGTGCCGCGACGGCTGACCACCGCTCCGGTAAGGCGTTTGAGCCCGAGCGCCATCTCCGCGGCCTTCGCCACAACGGCGATGCCGTTGAGCACCAGCGCGCCGTCGATGACGAAGGGACATTCGCGCGCGAACAGCAGCATCGGCAATCCGCCGGCCGGGATGATGACCTCCGCGCCGGCGGCGACCAGCGGCCGCACCTGCTCGACGAAATTGGCGCGCACCTTCACGTAGCTCGCCTCGTCGGTGAAGGCGCGCATGAAGCTGGGCAGATCCATCTGAATTGCCCGCACGCCCGCCACGCGCTCCCCGAGGCCATAGGCCGTCACCTGCCGCTCATGCCAGTCGATGAAGCAGGGATCGATGGTCACCAGGCCGAGACGGCGACCCATGCTCAGCGCCGCAAGCATCGTCGCCTCGCCCAGGCCGATCACAGGGATGTCGAGCGCGCCGCGGATTTCCAGAAGACCGGGCTCCTGGAAATGGCCGATGACGAAGGCATCGTAGCCCACGCGCTCGGCCTCGAGCGCGTTGCGGATGGTCTGCGCGGCGCAACGAAATTCCGTGAGCGGATGAAACAGATGGTCGGGCGGATCGAGGCCATGCACCTCGAATTTGATGCCGGGAGTGGCCGACGCGTCCAACTGCCCTTGCAGCCGCTCGATGTACGGCGCCTGCTCGACTGGGTGAACGAAGCTCTGATACCACAGGCGGGCAGGACGGGACGGCTCAGCCATTTGCTACCTCCGGGTGATTTGCTCAAGGCGATGCGCCGAGGATGCGGACGAAGCTCGCGCGCACCTTGGCCTGGGTCTCAACGAGGAAGGCGTCGAGGGTGGCGAAGTCGGGCACGTCGGCGGCGCGCGCCAGGAGGCCGATCAGGCCAGGCGCCGCGGACTTGGGCTCGAACGGACCGGGCAGGCACAGCCGCAGCACCTGTGTGAGATCGTGATAGAGCCGCACCGCCGGGCGCAGCACCTCGGCGTCCTCGACGGCGAGCACGCCGAGCCGCCACGCCTTGTCAAGCACGCGCGCGGTCGAAGTATCGAGGATCTCCGGCACGCGCGCGGCGTGCACGAGTTGCAGATATTGCGCGATGAACTCGATGTCGATCAATCCGCCGGCGACGTATTTGAGGTTCCAGCGGTCGCCGTCGCCCTTCTCGGTCGCGATCGCCTTGCGCATCTCGACCACGTCGCCGGCGACCATCTCGGCGTCGCGCGGTCGACACAGCACGGCGCGGATGACGCCCTCGACGCGCGACGCGAACTGCGGCGAGGCCGAGAGGACGCGCGCACGGGTGAGCGCCATGTGCTCCCAGGTCCAGGCCTCGGTCTCCTGGTAGCTCGCGAAACCGTCGAGCTGGGTGGCCAGCGGTCCGGAGCGGCCCGACGGCCGCAGCCGCATGTCCACCTGGTAGAGCAGCCCGTAATTGGTCTGCGCAGTGAGCGCACTGATCAGCCGCTGGATCAGCCGCGAGAAGTATTGCGCGCCGTAGAGCGGACGCTCCCCGTCCGATTCCGGATGCTCGGCATCGAAATCGTAGACCACGATCAGGTCGAGGTCCGAGCTCGCCGTCATCTCGCGCCCGCCGAGCTTGCCGAGCGCGAGGATTGCCGTCTCTTGCCCGGACATGCGGCCGTGCGCCGCCGCGAAGTTGACCTCGATCGCATGGTGCAGCGAGCGTATCAGCACGTCCGCCAGCCGCGCGAAGGCCTCGCCCGCCTGCTCGGCCGATACCGTCCCGGACAGGATACGGGTGCCAATGAGGAATATCTGCTCCTGCGCGAAGATGCGGATGCGGTCGAGAAAGTCCTCGTAGGACTCCGACTGCTGCAGGGACCGCATCAGCCCGGCGGCGAGCTCGGCGTCCTCGGGCAACGCGCCGAAGAAGCTCGGATCAATCAGCGCGTCCATGACCGCGGGGACCTGCGCGAGGCCGTCGGCGAGGCGCGGCGCGGTGCCGAGCACGAGCGCGATGAGCGCAATCAGATCGGGATTTTGCCGCAGCAGCGAGAGCAGCCGCCCGCCGCCGTGCAACGCGGCGAGGAAACGGTCGAAGGCCATCACGGCGCCGTCGGGATTGGCGGAGCGGGCGAAGCGCTCGAACAGCACCGGCACGATCTCGATCAGCTGGTGACGCGCGAACGCGGTTCGCAACGATCCATGCACGCCGGTATTCCAGCGCCGCACCAGCCCCGACACTTCGAGCGGCTGGCGAAAGCCCATCTCGGCGAGCTGGTCGAGGGTCTCGCGGTCGTCGGCGTCGGCTGGAAACTTCAGCGCCCGGCGGCCGGCCGCAAGCGCGGGCGCGTTCTCGAACAAGGTCGCGTAGTGGTACTGCACGTTGTTGAGGTGAACCAGCATCGCCTCGGCAAACGCGTCGCGGTCGCGAAAGCCGGCAAAGCGGGCAAACCGCTCCATCCCGTCGCGCTCGGCCGGCAAGGTATGGGTCTGCTCGTCCGCCACCATCTGCAGGCGGTTCTCCACCACGCGCAAGAACCGATAGGCTGCGCCGAGCTCGTCGCGCGCCTGCCCGTCGATCCAACCGCCTCCGTCGAGGCTCTCGAGCGTGCGCAGCGTCTCCCTGATGCGCAGCTCCGGATGGCGACCGCCGGCGATGAGCTGCTGGGTCTGCACGAAGAATTCGATCTCGCGGATGCCACCGCGGCCAAGCTTGATGTTGTGTCCCTCGACCGCGATCTCGTCGTGGCCGCGATAAGCGTGGATCTGCCGTTTCATCGCATGGACGTCGGCGACCGCCTCAAAATCCAGGTACTTCCGCCAGATGAAGGGCGCGAGGTCGACGAGCAGCGCCTCGCCGGCCGCGATGTCGCCGGCGCAGGGCCGCGCCTTGATCATCGCCGCGCGCTCCCAGTTCTGGCCGCGGCTCTCGTAGTAGTCGAGCGCGGCCGCGGTCGAGATCGCGATCTGGGTCGAGGCGGGATCCGGGCGCAAGCGCAGGTCGGTGCGGAACACGTAGCCGTCGGGCGTGCGCTCCTGCAGGAGCTTCACCAGTCCGCGCGTGAGCCGCACATAGAACGGGGCGGGCTCGGTGTCGGCGGCGACCGCGTCGGCGTCGTAGAAGACGATGAGGTCGATGTCGCTCGAATAGTTGAGCTCGCCCGCGCCCATCTTGCCCATGGCGAGCAGGATATAACCCGAGCCGCGCGCGGGATCCGCGAGCTTGCCGCGGCTCCCCGCGGCGGCCACGAGATGATCGACCGCGGCGCCGACGGCCGCGTCCGCGAGCCGGGTCTGCAGCTCCACCACGTGCATGACCGGCCAGACGCCGCCGATATCGGCGAGCGCGATCAACAGCGCCGCCTCCGCCTTCATGACGCGCAGCAGCCGCATCACCTCGGCCTCGTCCGAGGTGGCGGCGATCGCACGCCTGGCGAGGTCGAGAATATCGTCGAAGCGGCGCTCCGGCTCGGCTTCGAGCAGCGCGGTCAGCCGTTCCGGCGATCGCTGCGCCAGATCCCAGAGATAGGGCGAGCCGTCGGCCAGCCCCGTGATCAGCGCGTCGAGCGTCGGGTGATCGGCGAGCAGGCGCCGCAGCGCCTGGCCCGCAGGCGTCTCGGCGATCTCGCCGAGCCAGTCCGCGACCCGCCCACGCGCCGCGTCCGCGGCGTGAAGCTGCGGTGCGGCGGCGATGCGCTGCGCAAGCGTGCCGTGAGCGGTATCGGAAACGACGCCTTCCATGGCGTTGGAATAACGCGCCACGCCCGAGAAAGACAGTGAAGAGATTTCACGCCGGCCCGGCGCGCGGGAGCGAGATCACCGATTTGAGGCCGGGGTTGTTGTCCTCGAGCTTGAGCTCGCCTCCGTGCAGGCGCGCGACGGCCGAGGCGAGGCTAAGCCCCAGCCCCGAGCCCGGTTGCGAGCGGCTCTGCTCGAGCCGCACGAAGCGCTCGACCGCGCGGCTGCGATCGGCCACCGGAATGCCGCTGCCGCCATCGGCGACCGTGAGCAGGATGCGGTCGCCCTCGCCTTCCGCCTTCACCACGATCGCGGCCGGGGCGCCGTTCACGGTGCCGCCGTTGGGCGCGCCGTACTTGATGGCGTTGTCCACCAGATTGGCGAGCGCCTGGCTGACCAGCTCGCGATTGCCGTGCACGGGTGCCGAGGCGGGCGCCTCGACCGCGAGCTTGATGCCCTTGTCGTCGGCCAGCGGTTCGTAGAGCTCGCCCACCCCGCGGGCGATCTCGGCGGCATCGAAATCGCTCATGCCGTCGCGCGCCTGGCCCGACTCCGCACGCGCGATCATCAGCAGCGCATTGAAGGTGCGGATCAACGCTTCCGATTCCTCGATCGTGGTCTCGAGCGCGGCACGGTATTGGGATTCGTCCTCGGCGAGGCGCAGCGCCTCCTCGCAGCGGTTGCGCAGCCTGGTCAGCGGCGTCTTGAGATCGTGGGCGATGTTGTCGCTGACCTCCTTGAGGCCGCGCATCAGCCCCTCGATGCGCTCAAGCATGACATTGAGATTTTCCGCCAGCCGATCGAGCTCGTCGCCGGTACCGGCCATCGGCAGCCGCCCGGTCAGGTCGCCGTCCATGATCTTACGCGTAGTATCGGTCATCGCGTCGACGCGCTTGAGCACGCGCCGTGTCACGAACAAGCCGCCGGCGACGCCGAGCACTATGACGATCGCCAGCGACCAGCGGCCGGCGGCGAGCACGATGTCGTAGAGCCGCTCGCGCTCGTCGAGATCGCGTCCGACCAGCAGGCGGAAGCCGGACGGCAATTGAAACACCCGCACCAGTGCGTGATGCTCGGCGCCCTCGGGGTCGTCGAGGCGACGATAGGCGGTTTCCTGCCAACCCGCGGTCTCGAGGATGCCGGTCGCCAGCGAGCCGACATTGCCGGCGAGCCCCTCCCCCGCGCGCGTGGTCACGAGATAGAGACTCGAGCCCGGCCGGCGGGAGCGCGCATCGACCACGAAGACGAGGCGCCGGATGCCGCCCTGGCGATACTGCTCGGCGAGCCCGGTGATCTCGGCGTCCACGGTCTGGGTGATCTGCTCGGTGATCAGCCGGCGGGTATTCCAGGCGAAATAGCCGAGCAGGAAACCAGCGAACAGGGCAAAGACGGTCAGGTAGACGAGCGTCAGCTTGAACGCCGTCGTGCGCAGAAGCTTGCCGAGCGCGGTCATCCGCCACCCATGAGCGTCATCCTGCCCCTAGTTCCGCCACACCAGCGCAGGGGCTGACAGCGTCATTTGCTGTCGCGGATCACATACCCCGCGCCGCGGACCGTATGCAGCAAGGCCTGGGTGAAACCTTTATCAATCTTCGAGCGCAATCGCGAGATGTGAACGTCGATGACATTGGTCTGTGGGTCGAAATGATAGTCCCACACGTTCTCCAGCAGCATGGTGCGGGTGACCACCTGGCCGGCATGCTTCATCAGATATTCGAGCAGCCGGAACTCGCGCGGCTGCAGCACGATCTCCTCGCCGCCGCGCGTCACCTGGTGGGACAGGCGGTCGAGCTCGAGATCGCCGACCCGATAGACGGTTTCCTCGCGGCCGCCGCGCCGGCGCGCCAGCACCTCGGTGCGCGCGAGCAGCTCGGAGAAGGAATAAGGCTTGGGCAGATAGTCGTCGCCGCCGGCTCGCAGGCCCTTGACGCGGTCGTCCACCTGGCCGAGCGCGGAGAGAATGAGCGCGGGCGTCTCGATGCCCTTGGCGCGCAGCGTCCCGATGAGCGCGAGGCCGTCGAGCTTGGGCAGCATGCGGTCCACGATCAGCACGTCGTATTGGCCGTCCAGCGCATGGGCGAGCCCCTCCTCGCCGTCGGCGGCCAGATCGGCGACGTGGCCGACCTCGCTGAAGGCCTTGGCGAGATAATCGGCCGCGTCGCGGTCGTCTTCGATGATCAAGAGACGCATGACGAACCGGCTATCCCTCGGAAAGGCGATTTCCCTCGCAGAGGGATGGTGTTGAGCTGAGCTAATCATAGCGACGCTATCTTAAAGTGTCCTAACAACTGCGAGGGGCGGCGGTGCGACCGCCGCCCCTCAACCAACTCCGCCCCGGCGGGGGCGACGGATGCCGGTTCGGAGTTAGAGGGATGGGGGACGGGCGACGGGCCCGTCCCCCTGGTTCGAACCGCCGGCGGGGGCGACGGATGCCGGCGGTGCGCCCCATTCTTTAAGTTCTCAGGCTTTGCCGAGCTTGACGGCGACGAACTTGGTCGCCTCGCCCGACTTCACCCGCATCAGAACCGTCTTCTTGCCGTCCTTGTTCACCTCACCGAGCACGTTGCGCACCTCGTCCGGATTGGCGACCTTCTTGCCGGCGACCTCGAGGATCACGTCGCCGGTCTTGAAGCCGTGCTCGGAGGCAAGTCCGTTGGGATCGACCTCGGTGACGACCACGCCTTCGGAACCGCTGCCGGCGACCTGGCCGGCGGGCGCGAGCGTCAGCCCGAGCCGCGGCACCTCAGTGCCGGACGGGCTGGAGTTGTCCGGCAGAGCCGCGCGGGCTTCACGCTCCTTCGGCAGCTCGCCGAGCGTGAGGGAGATGGTCTTCTCCTCGCCCTTGCGCCACACGGTCAGCTTGACCGAGGCGCCCGGCGCCATGCCGCCGATCTGCCTGGCGAGCTCCTTGGCGTCCTTGATCGGGGTGCCGTTGACCGAGGTGATCACGTCGCCGGCGACGATGCCGGCCTTGGCCGCCGGGCTGTTCGCCTGCGGCTCGGCGACCAGTGCGCCCTCGCTCTGCTTCATGCCGATACTGTCGGCGATGTCGGCGGTGACGGGCTGAATCTGCACGCCGATCCAGCCGCGGCTGACCTTGCCGCTGTCCTTGAGCTGGTTGACGACCGTCTTCACCGTGGTGGCGGGAATCGCGAAGGCGATGCCGACCGAGCCGCCCGACGGCGAGAAGATCGCAGTGTTGACGCCGATCACGTTGCCGTCGACGTCGAAGGTCGGGCCGCCGGAATTGCCTTTGTTGACCGGCGCGTCGATCTGGATGAAGTCGTCATAGGGGCCGGCGCCGATGTCGCGGCCGCGGGCCGAGACGATGCCGGCGGTGACGGTGCCACCCAGGCCGAACGGATTGCCGACCGCGAGCACCCAATCGCCGATGCGCGGGGCCTTGTCCGCGAGCTTGACGAACGGGAAATCGTTGCGGCCTTCGACCTTGATCAGCGCGAGGTCGGTGCGCGGATCGGTGCCGATCACCTTGGCGGTGTGGGTCTTGCCGTCATCGGTGGTGACCTCGACGGTGTCGGCCTTGTCGACCACGTGATTGTTGGTCACGGCAAAACCGTCGGCGGTGATGAAGAAGCCGGAGCCTTGGCCAGTGACGAAGCGGTTGCGCGGCCCGCGCGGATCGGCGGGATTGTTGCGCGGTCCCCGCGGCTCGTCGGGCGTGGCATCGGGCATGCCGAAGCGACGGAAGAAGCGCTCCATCTGGGAGTTCGGCGGGAACGGCGAGTCGCCGTCGAAGTTCATCATCTTGGCGCCGGCGTTGACCTTGACGCGGACCGAGATCACGGCCGGCTTCACCTTGTCGACGATATCGGCAAAGCCCATCGGACGTTGGACGCCCTGGGCATAGGCGATGTTGGTCAACGCCGGGCCGGTGCCCTTCGGAAACACGCCCGCGCCGCCGAGCAGCACGGTCACCCCCAAGCCGGCGACGCCGGCCAGCAGAACAATTCGGCGCGCCGAAAGAATGCGCGATTGAGCCGGAACGCTCGCAGTCATAACGTTTCACTCCATCTGTGTGCGGCTGGGAGCCGGAGAGGCACCCCGTCTGCAAACCAAGATGGGGGGCGCATCCTTACCGGGCGCTGTCGGGGAAATTAAAGTTTGGTAAGGTCGGCACGCGGATAAATATCGCGCAAAATCAATATGTTATATAGGCTTACTTATTGTCGCCGCGAAGAATCTCGGCAAGCCGGGCGGCTTCGGCCGGTGTGAGCTTCGCCGGCTCGGCGGTGGCGGCGGCCGACTCGCCGCGGCTGCGCCGCGCGGCCACGAACAGCGCAAACACGCCGACCAGCAGGAGCGCCGCGGGGCCGAGCCACAGCAACGCGGTGGTTGGAGAAAACCGCGGTTTGAGCAGCACGAATTCGCCGTAGCGCGAGACCAGAAAGTCGATCACCTGGTGGTCGCTGTCGCCCGCCTGCAATCGTTCGCGCACCAGCACCCGCAGATCGCGGGCGAGCGGCGCATCCGAATCGTCGATCGACTGGTTCTGGCAGACCATGCAGCGCAACTCCTTCGAGAGCGCGCGGGCGCGCGCCTCCAAGGTGGCGTCTGGCAGGATCTCGTCGGGCTGTACCGCGAGCGCGCCGGCCGACGCCACGAGCGCCGACAGCAGGAGGACGAGCGCGAGGAGCCGGCGCATGGCGCGCTACTCCGCGGGCGCCAGCGCGGGCTTGGCTTTGGCCTTCGCCGGCTTCGGCGCACCGACGCGCAGGCGGCGGTCCGACAGCGACAGCGCGCCGCCGATCACCATCACCACGGCGCCGAGCCAGATCAGCAGCACCAGCGGCTTGTAGTAGAGCCGCACCGCAAGCGAGCCGTCGGGGTTGAGGTCTCCCAGCGACAGGTAGAGCTGCGAGAATCCGCGTGTCATCAGTGCGGTCTCGGTGGTGCCGGAGCCGCGCGAGGGGAAGGTGCGCTTGCCCGGCTCCATCACGCCGATCTCCTCGCCCAGCCGCCGCACGGTGAAATGCGCGGCGAGTTCGCGGTAGTTCGGCCCCTGACGCATGGCCATACGGTCGAAGGTCAGCTCGTAGCGCCGGATCGAGATCGTCTGTCCGGGCTTGAGCTCCGCGATCCGCTCGACGCTCCATTGCGTCTCGCCGATGATGCCGAGCAGCGTGATCCCCAGCCCGAAATGCGCCAGCGCGCCGCCCCAGGTCGAGCGTGGCAATCCTCGGGCGCGGGCGAACGCGGTTCCGAACGGCACCTTGAGCAGGCCGGTGCGCTCCACCAGCTCGGTGACGGCGCCGGCCATGACGAACAGCGCAAGCCCGATGGCGAACGGCACCAGGATCGGCCCGCCGCCGCCTTCCATGGCGAAGATCACCGCGACCGCGATGGCGGCGACCGCCGCGGCGCCGGTCAGACGTTGCGCGACGCCGAGCAGATCGCCGCGTTTCCAGGCCAGCAGCGGGCCGAACGGCACGGCGATCAGCAGTGGAACGAACAGCGGACCGAAAGTCAGATTGAAGAACGGCGCGCCCACGGAGATTTTTTTATCAGTGAGGGCCTCGAGCGCGAGCGGATAGAGCGTGCCGAAGAAGACGGCGCCGCACGCGGCCACCAGGAAGAGATTGTTGAGCACCAGCGCGCCTTCACGCGAAATCGGCGCGAACAGGCCGCCCTGTTTCAGCAATGGGGCCCGCACCGCGAACAACGTCAGCGCCCCGCCGATGAACAGCACCAGGATCAGCAGGATGAAAAAGCCGCGGCTCGGATCGGAGGCAAAGGTATGCACCGACGTGAGCACGCCCGAGCGTACCAGGAAGGTGCCGATCAGGGAGAGCGAGAAGGCGAGGATCGCGAGCAGGATGGTCCAGATCTTGAGCGCGTTGCGCTTCTCCATCACCAGCGCGGAGTGGAGCAGCGCCGTCGCGGCAAGCCACGGCATGAACGAGGCATTCTCCACCGGGTCCCAGAACCACCACCCGCCCCAGCCCAGCGTGTAATAGGCCCAGTACGAGCCCATGGCGATGCCGAGCGTGAGGAACATCCACGCCAGTAGGGTCCACGGCCGCACCCAGCGCGCCCAGGCGGCGTCGATGCGCCCGTCGATCAGCGCGGCGATGGCGAAGGAGAACGAGATCGAGAGCCCGACATAGCCGACATAGAGCAACGGCGGATGCACCGCGAGGCCGGGGTCCTGCAGGATGGGATTGAGGTCGCGGCCTTCGAACGGCGCCTCGGGAATGCGCAGGAACGGATTCGAGGTGACCAGGATGAACAGCACGAAGGCGACCGCGATCCAGGACTGCACCGCGAGCACATTGGCCTTGAGGCGAGCCGGCAGATTATTGCCGAATGACGCAACAAGCGCGCCGAACAGGCTGAGGATGAGCACCCACAGCAGCATCGACCCTTCGTGGTTCCCCCAGACGCCGGAGATCTTGTAGACCAGCGGCTTCGCCGAATGGGAATTCTCGAACACGTTGATGACGGAGAAATCCGATCGCACGTAGCAGATCGTCAGCGCGGCGAACGCCAGCGCGATGAAACAGAACTGCGCGACCGCAGTCGGCGCGGCGACCGCCATCAGCGCGGGATCGTTCTTGCGCGCGCCCACGAGCGGCACAACGGCCTGGACGAGTGCCAAGCCAAGCGCCAGCACGAGCGCATAATGGCCGAGCTCGGCGATCATCAGCATGGTTCGCTCCCGGCCTTTTTCCTTAAGTTAGCGCGCCTTGCCCTGCTGGGCGGCGCCCACCTTCTTCTCGTAGTCGTCCTTCCAATGCCCCTGCTTCTTCAGGGCGTCGGCGACCTCCTTTGGCATGTAGGTCTCGTCGTGCTTGGCGAGCACGCTGTCGGCGCGGAACGTGCCGGCCGCGTCCAGGGCGCCCTCGGCGACCACGCCCTGCCCTTCGCGGAACAGATCGGGCAGCAGGCCCTGATAGGCGACCGCGACCGTGCTCTTGCCGTCGGTGACATCGAAGCGCACGGCGAGGCGGTCGCCGCGCTGCACGCTGCCCTCCTTCACCAGCCCGCCGATGCGGATGCGCGTTCCCGGCTTGATCTGCTTCTCGACCACGTCGGTCGGCGAGTTGAAGAAGACGATGGAATCGTTGAGCGCGACCAGCACGAGCGCCACCGCGAGCGCCAGCACACCGAGCGCGGCACCGATCAACGAGAGGCGTCGTTGCTTGCGGGTCATCTTACCGTTCCGGTGCCCGTCAACCTTCCAGCTTCAGTTCCTTGATCAGCTCGTCGAGCCGCCGCAGCTTGGCCTGGTCGCCGGCGAGCGCGCGCCGCGCGTCGGCGACGGCGGCCCGCGCCTTGTCGGGCTCGCCGAGAACCATATAGGAGCGAACGAGCCGCATCCATCCCTCGACATCGGAGCCGTCGTCTTGCAGCCGTTGCGCAAGACGAGCGACCATGCCGCGGACCATGGTATTGCGCTGATCCGCGCTCATGTCCGATGACGCCGCGACCTGCTCCTCGGTCGGACCCGGCGGCGCGCTCGGCGTCGACGCGCCGGAGACGCGGGCGAGCGCGCGTTGAACGAAATCGCGCCATGGCGCGTCGGGCGGAGCGGCCGCGATCAGCTCTCGCCAGATCTCGGCGGCCTGCGCGCGCTTGCCGTCCTGCTCGGCGGCGAGCCCGAGGAAGTAACGCGCCTGCACGTCGCCCGCGTCGAGTGCGACGGCCTTTTCGAACGCCGCCTTGGCGTCGGCGGTGACGACGCCGTTGGCGGCGAGCACCAGCGCCTCGCCGAGCGCGGCGGTGCGCTGCGCCGTCTCGCCGTTGAGACGAATGGAATTGCGTCGCGCCTTCACCGCGTCGTCGAAGCGCCCGAGCCGCAAGTAGATCGGCGCGATCACCTCCCAGCCGCGACCGTCGTCCGGATTCTGCTCGAGGTGCGTCTCCACCCGCGCGATGAGGCCGTCGTAGGATTGCGTGTTGCCGGCGGCGGCGAGGCGCGGCGCCAGCGGTTGGTCCGGCATCAAGGGCGAGCCGACCGTGAGATAGAACCCGGCGGCGCCGATCGGCAATGCGACGAGCGCCACGACGGCCACCACCCGTCGCCGCCAAGTGGACGCTGCCGCGGACGCGTTCAACGGCGCCTGTGCGTCGACCGCGGCGATCAGCCGGCGCGACACCTCGACCTGCGCGCCCGCCGCCTCGTTGTCCTCGATCAATCCGGCGGCACGATCGCGCTCGATCTCGTCGAGCTGGTCGCGATAGACCGCGACGTCGGTTCCCGACCGCCGCTCGCTCGTGCGGCGCGCAAGCGGCCACAACACGGCGAAAATGGCCGCGGCCGTCATCAATGCCAAAGCGAACCACAGCGTCATGCGATCGAACTCAGTATGGTGAATTCGACATTCCGGAGGCACGCCGGCGAAAAACTAGCGAAACACGATCGTTGATCGGAGGGCGCCGGTCGCGGTTACATCACGATGACCGCTCTACCGCAACGGTGAATGGCCGCTGCGGCCGCGACATGGGGAAGCGGAAACTGATAAAATTTGCCGTTACCACCGCCATTTCACGCGGCAACGCGGGCGCGCGCATGCAAACGAGCATACGCGATCTGCGCAATAAATCTTGCTCGTGCTTTGCTGCGCGAAAGCCGCCGGATCAGCTCACCGCGGTCCACGTGCCATCTGCATTGCGGCAGGCGTTGCCGCGCGCGACCTGCGGCTTGCCGTCGATGTAGATGGTGTGAGTGTATTGCCGGCACTGCAGCCCGTTCGACTGATAGGCCGGGCCGGGCACCACGTTGCCGTAACGGCCGGAGTCGGGATTGCGCCACGGTACCGCCGCACCGGACCGCCCGCCCTCGAGCGCCTGCATCTGCGCCGCATAAGCGCGCTGCTTGTCCTCGTCGTCCATGCCGGCGCCGATGCGGTTGCCGATCAGGCCGCCGATCGCAGCACCGGCAAGACCGGCGGCGACTCGCTCGCCGGTTCCGCCGCCGAACTGCGATCCGATCAGGCCGCCGGCGACGGCGCCCACCAGCGTGCCCGTGTTCTCCTTCGGTCCGGTGCCGGTCTCGGGATTGCCGCTGCAGGCCGCCATCGACATCGCGACGAGCGCAACCGCACTCAGGCGAACGATAGACATGATCAAGCCCCCGTCACAGTTGCCGGCCAGCGATTTGAACGGCCCGGCGATCCCTTCGCCCATGCCGGTATCGGCGCCCTTACCTAAGGGCGCCAATTGGGGCAAAACTCTGTTCTTACTGGGATTTTCCGGCCTTATTCGCCCGCGCGAAAGGCCTCCTCAGGCCCCCGGCAGCACCAATTCCGCCCGCAGCCCGCCAATCGGCGCGGTGCCGAGCGTGAGCCCGCCGCCATAGAGGCTGGCGAGTTCGACCACGATCGAGAGCCCAAGTCCCGACCCCGGCTTGGTCTCGTCGAGGCGGCGGCCGCGGCGGGCGACCTGCTCGCGCTGCTGCGGCGAGAGGCCGGGTCCGTCGTCGTCCACCAGGATGCGCACCACGCGGCGGTCCTCGGACGGTACCGGCTTCTCCGAGAAGACCTCGACTGCCACCCGCGACTGCGCCCACTTGCAGGCATTGTCCACGAGATTGCCGACCATCTCCTCGAGATCCTGCTGCTCGCCGCGGAAGCGGGCACCTTCCGCCGCGTCGATGTCGATGGCGACGCCGCGATGATGGTGGATTTTCTCCATCGTGCGCGCGAGCGCGTTCACCACCGGGCCGACGTCGGTGACGGTGCCGATCACCGCGACACGGGCGGCGAGCCGCGCGCGCTCGAGGTGGCGCGCCACCTGATCGCGCATGATCTCGGTCTGCTCGTGCACCTTCAGGGCCAGCGGATTTTCGCCATGCACGGTGGCCTCGTTCATCATGACCGAGATCGGGGTCTTGAGCGCGTGCGCGAGGTTGCCCACGTGGGTGCGAGCCCGGGTGACGATCTCGCGGTTGGCATCGATGAGCGCGTTGGTCTCGCGCGCAAGCGGCGCGATCTCGATCGGAAAGGCGCCTTCCAGCCGTTCCGCCGCGCCCGAGCGGATGGCGGCGAGCCCCTCCGAGATGCGCTTGAGCGGCGCCAGGCCGAAGCGGACCTGGAACGTCGTGGTCAGGAGCAACACGATCGCCAGCACGCCGAACGTGATGACGAGCGCACCGTCGAAGGCGCGGGTCTCGTCGTCGATCTCGGCGGCGTCGCCCGCGACCGCGACCAGAAAGCGCCCCTCCTCGCCGAGGTCGATGGTGCGCTCGACGATGCGCAGCTGCTGCCCTTCCGGACCCTCGGCATAGCCCTGCCGCGCGCCGCCCGGCGTCGACGAGGTGCCGAGGTCGGCGAGATGCGGCAGCGTTCCGTCCCACAGCGAGCGCGACGAGCGCACATCGGGCGTCGGCGCGTCGAGCCGGGTCACCTGCCAATACCAGCCGGAGAGCGGCAGATCGAACAGCGGCTCCCCGATCGACTGCGGAAACTTGCCGGCGTTCTCGTCCGGCGTCGCGACGTCGGCGACCAGCGTCCGCAGATAGACCCCGAGCCTGCGGTCGAAGGCGCGCTCCACCGCCGCGCGGTAGATCGACGACAGCACGATGCCGGTGACGACGAGAATCACCACGGTCCAAGTCGTTGCCGAGAAGAAAAGCCTGAGTGCGAGCGAATTAAGACGCATTGCCCGGCGGCGTGAGCAGATAGCCGAGCCCGCGCACGGTCTGGATGACGTCGACGCCGAGCTTCTTGCGGATGCGTCCGACGAACACCTCGATGGTGTTGGAGTCGCGGTCGAAATCCTGGTCGTAGAGATGCTCGACCAGCTCGCTGCGCGAAACCACGCGGCCGGTATGGTGCATGAGATAGGACAGCAGGCGATATTCGTGGCTGGTCAGCTTCACTGGGTTGCCATCGACGCTCACGCGGCCGGTGCGGGTGTCGAGCCGTACCGAGCCGCAATTGAGCTCGCTCTTGGCGTGGCCGGCGGAGCGACGCAGCAACGCGCGGATGCGCGCCAGCACCTCCTCGAGATGGAATGGCTTGGCCACGTAGTCGTCGGCGCCAGCGTCGAAACCCTGGACCTTGTCGCTCCAGCGGTCGCGCGCGGTGAGGATGAGCACTGGCATGGCGCGGCCGGCGCGCCGCCAGGCTTCCAGCACCGAGATGCCGTCCATCTTGGGAAGCCCGATGTCGAGGATGACCGCGTCGTAGGGCTCGCTTTCCCCGAGGTAATGGCCCTCCTCGCCGTCGAAGGCGCGATCGACCACGTAGCCCGCGTCGGCGAGCGCGGTCGTGAGCTGCCGGTTGAGATCGGGATCGTCCTCGATGACGAGGAGACGCAAGGCCAGTCCTCCCAGCTCCGGTAGTCGGAGCCCGCCGATCGAGGTTCCACGTGGAATCCAGGCGGCGGGCATTACTCTGCCATTACATAAGAGCGGGGGGAAGGTCGAGGAAGGGCGCCGGCTTCCGTCAACCGACATGCTCAGAGCTTGTCGAGATCCCGCGGCGCGACGAGGGCGATGAAGCCTTGCGCGGCAATCTCGCGCTGTACCGCCCGCACCTCCTCGGCGTTGCGCAGATACTCCACCACGAAAACCGGTTTGCCCTCGGCGGCGAAGCGCTTGAGCACGGCAGTGCTCTCGCGGATGCTGTCGTCTTCGTTGCGTTCGCCGTCCTCGTCCTCGCCGTAGAACAGGTCCTCCCGCGCGAAACCGTCGATCGCGTTGCGGAACTTCGCATTCGAGAGCAGCTGCTCGCCGTTTTGCGACACGACCAGAAAGTCCGCGCGCTTCCCCTTGACCCGCGCGGCGATGCTCGCCACGAAATCGACCATGGCGTCCTTGTGCCCTGCATCCTCGAACGCATCGACCTTGTCGAGATAGACGCCGTCGAAGCCGGCGGCGACGATACGGTCGGCATAGTCGAAGATGATCTGCTGCCACGCCGGATCCCAGAACTGCACGGCGTAGTTCTCGTCCCAGTCGGGATTCTCCTTGCCCAGCCAGGACGGCTGTTGCCGGCGCCAGCTCTTGTCCCAATAGAAGCGGTAGCTCTCGGCCTCGCCGATGCTCATGTAGGCCAGCAGTAGCCGGCGGGAGCCGTCGGGCCGCTGTCGCATCGCCGCCACCTCGGCCGGCGAGAATGGCCGGTCGTCGTTGCAGTGGTCGATCACCACGAGGTCGTGGCCGCAACTTGCGATCTTGCCCGGCTTGATGTTCTGGAGCTGATAGCCCCAGCTCTTGACCGCGTTGATCATCGTTAAGGCCCGCCGTTCAACTAAAGGATCGCCCGGTCGGTTGCTTTTTTGTCTGGCCCCCTCCCCGGACGTGCTAACAGTATACCGGAACTAGAGTGGCTTCCGTTCGGCGAACCAAAGCCCGGAAAACGCTATGATGGGACCCGTTGCGTCGTGAGTGACGACTTCATTCTCGAAACCGAGAACCTCACCAAGGAGTTCGCCGGCTTCGTCGCGGTGAGCGGGGTCACGCTGCGGGTGCGGCGCGGCAGCATCCACGCCCTGATCGGACCCAACGGCGCGGGCAAGACCACCTGCTTCAACCTCCTCACGAAGTTCATGAGCCCGACCCGGGGGCGGATCGTCTACAAGGGCCGCGACATCACGTCGCTGGCGCCGGCCGACGTGGCGCGGCTCGGGCTGGTGCGCTCCTTCCAGATCTCCGCGGTGTTCCCGCATCTCACAGTGCTGGAGAACGTCAGGGTGGCGTTGCAACGCAAGCGCGGCGCCTCGTTCGATTTCTGGAAGTCGAAGCGGGTGCTCGACGCCTTCAACGACCGGGCGCTGGCGCTCATCGCCGACGTCGGCCTGTCCTCGTTCGCCCATTGGACGGCGGTCGAGCTGCCCTACGGACGCAAGCGCGCGCTCGAGATCGCGACCACGCTCGCGCTCGACCCCGAGATGCTGCTGCTCGACGAGCCGATGGCGGGGATGGGGCACGAGGACATCGATCGCGTCAGCGCGCTGATCAAGTCGGTCGCCGCCGACCGCACGGTGCTGATGGTCGAGCACAATCTCAGCGTGGTCGCCAACCTCTCCCACCGCATCACCGTGCTCACACGCGGGCGCGTGCTGGCCGAGGGCGACTATGACACCGTCTCCGCCAATCCGGAGGTGCGCGAGGCCTATCTCGGGGCCGGCCATGCATGATCCGGGCAAGGCGCCGCTGCTGGCGGTCGAGGGGCTGCAAGCCTGGTACGGCGAGTCCCACGTGCTCCACGGTGCCACCTTCGAGGTCTTCGCCGGCGAGGTGGTGACGCTGCTCGGGCGCAACGGCGCCGGCAAGACCACGACCTTGAAATCGATCATGGGGATCGTCGGCCAGCGCACCGGCTCGGTGCGCTACGAGGGCATGGAAGCCATCGGCCTGACCAGCGATCGCATCGCCCGGCTGGGCATCGCGCTGTGTCCCGAGGAACGCGGCATCTTTTCCAGCCTCAGCGTCCAGGAGAACCTGCTGCTGCCGCCCAAGGTGCAGCCCGGCGGGCTCGAACTCGATCGCATTTTCGAGCTGTTTCCCAATCTCAAGGAGCGGCTGGCGAGCCAGGGCACCAAGCTGTCCGGCGGCGAGCAGCAGATGCTCGCCATCGGCCGCATCCTGCGCACCGGCGCCCGCCTGCTCCTGCTCGACGAGCCGACCGAAGGGCTCGCCCCCGTCATCATCCAGCAGATCGGCAAGACGATCGGCATGCTCAAGCAGCAGGGCTTCACCATCCTCCTGGTCGAGCAGAATTTTCGCTTCGCCTCGACGGTTGCGGACCGCTATTACGTGATGGAACATGGCCGCATCATCGACCGTTTCGCCAACGCCGAACTGGAGGCCAACCTGGAGAAGCTGCACGACTATCTCGGCGTTTGACGCGGAAAAGAAAGTGCCGGGGGACGGCTCTTGAAAACAAGCAAGATCGGAAATCATCGAAGAGGAGAATGCCAATGAAGGGAATGATCAGTCTCACGGCGCTCGCCATCGCCCTCGGCTGCGGCACCGCGCAGGCGCAATACACCGACGGCACGATCAAGATCGGCGTGATGAACGACATGTCAGGCACCTATTCCGATCTGAGCGGTCAGGGCTCGGTGATCGCGGCGCGCATGGCGGTCGAGGATTTCGGCGCCGCCGCCAAGGGCATGAAGGTCGAGATCGTCGGCGCCGATCACCAGAACAAGCCGGACGTCGGCTCGAACGTCGTGCGCACCTGGATCGACGTCGACAAGGTCGACGTGATCGTCGACGTGCCCACCTCCTCGGTCGCGCTCGCCGTCAATGAGATCGTCCGTGACAAGAACAAGGTCTTTCTGGTCTCGGGCGCCGCGGCCTCCGACCTGACCGGCCCGAAGTGCACGCCCAACACGGTGCATTGGACCTACGACACCTGGGCGCTCGCCAACGGCACCGGCAAGGCGATCGTGAAGACCGGCGGCGACACCTGGTTCTTCCTCACCGCCGACTACGCCTTCGGCCACGCGCTCGAGCGCGACACCGCGGCGGTGGTCGAGAAGAACGGCGGCAAGGTCAACGGCAAGGTCCGCCATCCCTTCCCCGGCACCGACTTCTCGTCCTTCCTGCTGCAGGCGCAGGCCTCGAAGGCCAAGATCATCGGGCTGGCCAATGCCGGCGCCGACACCATCAACTCGATCAAGCAGGCCTCGGAGTTCGGCATCACCAAGGGCGGTCAGAACCTCGCGGCGCTGCTTGCCTTCATCACCGACGTGCATGCGCTCGGGCTGCAGACCGCCCAGGGCCTGATCATGACGGAGGCGTGGTACTGGGATCTCAACGACGCCAACCGTGAATTCGCCAAGAAGTTCGCGCCGCAGGACAAGGGCGTGCATCCGACCATGGTACATGCCGGCGTCTATTCGGCGGTGACGCACTATCTCAAGGCGGTCGAGGCGCTCAAGAGCGACGCCGACGGCAAGGCGATCGTCGCCAAGATGAAAGAGATGCCGACCGACGACAAGCTGTTCGGCAAGGGCACGGTGCGCGCCGACGGCCGCAAGATCCATCCGATGTATCTGTTCGAGGTGAAGAAGCCGGCGGAGTCGAAGGCGCCGTGGGACTACTACAAGCTCCGCGCCACGATCCCCGCCGAAGAGGCCTTCCGGCCGCTGGCCGAGGGCGGCTGCCCGCTCGTGAAGAGCTGACCCGACGTAATCGCAAGATCGGGGAACGGACATGCTCCGTTCCCCTAGTGTGGCGATTCAGAAGTCCGCAAACGAGGACGCCGCAGAATGATGCGAACTTCGGAATCGGGACACTAGCCCGGGACGGGGGGTGTGAATGTTCGAGATTTTCGGCATCAGCTCGCAGGCCCTGTTCGGGCAGTTGCTGATCGGGCTCATCAACGGCTCGTTCTATGCGCTGCTCAGCCTCGGGCTCGCCGTCATCTTCGGCATGCTCAACATCATCAACTTCACCCACGGCGCCCAGTACATGCTGGGCGCCTTCACCGCGTTCTTTCTCCTGCAACATGCCGGTCTCGGCTACTGGTGGGCGCTCATCATCGCGCCCCTCGTGGTCGGGGCGACCGGCGTGATCATCGAGCGGCTCTTTCTGCAGTGGCTCTACAAGCTCGACCATCTCTACGGATTGCTGCTGACCTTCGGCCTCGCGCTGATCATCGAGGGCACCTTCCGCAATTTCTTCGGGTCTTCGGGCCTGCCCTACTCGGTGCCGTCGGCGCTGCAGGGCGGCCAGAATCTCGGCTTCATGTTCCTGCCGAACTACCGGGCCTGGGTGGTGGTGTTCTCGCTGGCGGTCTGCCTGACCACCTGGTTCGTGATCGAACGCACCAAGCTCGGCTCCTATCTGCGCGCCGCCACCGAGAACCCGACGCTGGTGCGCGCCTTCGGCATCAACGTGCCGCGCATGATCACGCTGACCTACGGGTTCGGCGTCGCGCTCGCCGCGCTGGCGGGCGTCATGGCGGCGCCGATCTACAACGTGAGTCCGCAGATGGGCGCCAACCTCATCATCGTGGTGTTCGCGGTGGTGGTGATCGGCGGCATGGGCTCGATCATGGGCGCGATCGTGACCGGCTTCGGCCTCGGCATCATCGAGGGACTCACCAAGGTGTTCTTTCCGGAAGCCTCGAACACGGTGATCTTCATCGTGATGGCGATCGTGCTGTTGATCCGGCCGGCCGGTCTGTTCGGAAGGGGCGCATAGGTGCAACGAGCCATCGACATCAAGGGAGCCGACGCCACCCGCCCGCGCAGCGAGGCGATCGCGTTCGTGCTCATGGCCGTCGCGCTCATCGTAGCGCCGATGTTCGCCTACCCCGTATTCCTGATGAAGGCGCTGTGCTTCGCGCTGTTCGCCTGCGCGTTCAACCTGCTGATCGGCTATGTCGGCCTGCTGTCGTTCGGCCATGCCCTGTTCTTCGGCTGGTCGGCCTATGTCGGGGCGCACGCGGCCAAGGTCTGGGGTTTTCCGCCGGAGCTGGCGATCCTTTCGGGGACCGCGACCGCCGCCGGGCTCGGAACCATCGTCGGCGCGCTCGCCATCCGCCGGCAGGGCATCTATTTCGCCATGATCACGCTCGCCTTGGCGCAGATGATGTACTTCTTCGCCGTGCAGGCGCCGTTCACGCACGGCGAGGACGGCATCCAGGCGGTCCCGCGCGGCCGGCTGTTCGGCTCCATCGACCTCGCCAACCAGACCAACATGTACGTCACCGTGCTGGTCATCTTCCTCGGCTGCTTCCTCTTGATCTACCGCATCATCAACTCGCCGTTTGGGGAGGTGCTCAAGGCCATCCGGGAGAACGAGACGCGCGCGATCTCGCTCGGCTACAAGACCGAGCGCTACAAGCTCGTCGCGTTCGTGCTGTCGGCGACCTTCGCCGGCGTCGCCGGATCGACCAAGGCGCTGGTGTTCCAGCTCGCCTCCTTGACCGATGTCGACTGGCCGATGTCGGGCGAGGTGATCCTGATGACGCTCGTCGGGGGGCTCGGCACCCTGTTCGGACCGGTAGCGGGCGCGTTCTTCGTCGTCACGCTGGAGAACTACCTGACCACGATCGGCCAATGGGTGTTCGTGGTGCAGGGCGTGATTTTCGTGGTCTGCGTGCTGCTGTTCCGCCGCGGCATCGTCGGCGAGCTCGCCCACCTCATGCGCATCAAGCTCTGAGGCGCATGGCCGCGCCCGCGGGCCAAGACCTAATTCGTATTCAACTCGATCACGTCGGCAACCCTGTTGTCCTTCGGGTCGACGATCAGAATCCTGTCCGGGGTGTACACGAACCTGTGCGTCTTGATCTGCGGAACCTTCCGACCGAGATCGTCCGGCATGGGCCGAAGCGTGGTGTCCGGGGGAACCGCATCTCCGACCGAGGCGCGCGCCGCCGTCGCGGGCGGATCAATCTTCATGTCCTTGATGAACTCCTTGATGACATGCTCTTGCTCCAGCGTAAGCTTCAAGCGCGGCGTCGCGACGTCCCCTTGCGCCAACGGCTGCGCCTGCGCGGCCGCGCCTGCGAGCAGTATGGTCAATGCAATCAATCTCGTCAGAAGGGTTTTCATTCCGTTCCCACCGTTTGCCGAAACCCGTCCCTTGGGTCGAAAAGGGCCCGTAGCATCGGAGGAAACGCGCAGCGCATTGGGAAGGTTCCACGGCCGCGCGCAGCGCGGCGGCGCGGGGCGCCAGGCGCAAATCGACGCAGCCGGTCGCCGTTGATTTGGGCGGCGGGCTAGTGGTCCGATTCCGAAGTTCGTAAGCCGTTTCCGCACGTTCAGATACGAACTTCGGAATCTAAGGGGACCACTAGCACTTCTATGATTCTAGTGCGGCTTTGAATTTGAAGTTCCTAAACGGACTCGCTGCAACTTCAAATTCGCCGCACTAGTTGCCGGGATATTCGAACGTGACGCCGAGCTTGGTGTCGGTCCGCCACTGCACCCGGCACTTTCGACGCGTGCGACCATTATCGAACGTGAGCTCGAACGCCTCGGCAAGGTTGTAGGTGCTGCTCACCGACAGGCGTGCTCCGGTCCTGCTCAGGTCCAGCAATGTGCACCGCACGACCGCGCCGCGATCGGCCAAAATGATCTCGGCGTTCCGGTGGATGCGGGTACGTCGGGCGATCCGGCGCTCTTGGGCCTGCATTGGAACCTCGGGGCTCGGAGGAGCTTGCCGTCCCACCCACTATTAGCGACGAGACGTTTCGGATCGGGCAATGCTTCCGCTCCTAGAAGGTTAATTTTTAGGAACCAATGCATGATGCTGGTAAGGTCAGCTCTTGCTCGCAACGCCCCGGTTTCGCAACGAAATCACTGCCAGGATCGCTCTCGAGCGACCTTAAACGTCGCGGACGCACACTGCGGCATCAGGTCGATGATGACCTCGTCGCAGCCATCGGCGCGGCAGCGTTGCGGCGCGCATATCGGTTGTGAGCTCGATGATTGTTCACGCAGCCGGACGTCCGCCGGCTGCGTGATTGCCCGGCCAAGACCTTGATCACGCGCCTGAGACGCTTCGCCTGACCTCATCATTGGCTTCCAGCCTATGTCGGGCGCATGTTGCACGCCGCTGCCGCTGCCAGCGCTGTCATGGCCCACAGCGGGTCGTCATTGGTGGGGTTTGATCATTCTCGTCAAACGACCGGCAACCACCTGCGCCAACTTGCTCGCGAATAAAGTCCGACCGTCAACGCGAATCGGATAAAAGCGCTTCGTGCGGCTTCGGGGGTGTCTCGTTGCGTTGGTGAGCCGATGTGCCCACGCTTCCTGAGAGGTACTCCATGCGAACCGATTCACTCCTGAAACACTGTGCCTACGCTATGCTGTCGTCTATCGTGCTGGTGGGCACCGCTGCTCCTGCAATCTCGCAAGAGCTGCCGTCCTACATGGCGCCGATCACCGGCCGCAACGCTGTCACCGCGGCTGAAACGGCGACCAACAACGTGCTGGCGCTGAACACCGGCATGTTCGAGCTCTATGGCGACGCCGCCAAGATCTTCAAGAGAAACATTCTCAGCAAGCATCCCGTCATCCTCGGGCTGTTCTCGGGGGCAGGCGGCAGGTTCATTCTCTATCGGCCGGGCCAGCCACCGCTCGAGGCGCCTTCGGTACCCATCGTCTATCAATTGTTGAAGTCCATCGGCCACAGCACCATGGCGCTGACCCAGGTGGTGGGGGGCCCATATATGGACAATCCCACCGGTCAAGCCTGGCGCAACGCGATGCAGATGTATCGCAACAAGATGAAGGCCGCGCTCGACGGCCTCGATGCGACGGCGATGCCAGCGGAGTGGCGCGACAACAATCGCACCATCCTGCAGAACAACATCGCGTTCATGGACGAGGCCCTGGCAAAGGGTACGATTCCGTTTGCCGCCTTGGAGGCGTTCACCAAGAAGCAAGGCCCCTTCCTGAAGAAGGACATTGCCTGGGCGGCGCAGACGCAGGTCGCCCACTGGATGTCGGTGATCGGCGACTGGAAGAAAATGCTCGGCGCCGATTGGGACAAGACTTATGCGGCCAGCAACACCATCTATGTCGCGCGTCAGAACAACGTGCTGTTCAGCGTGTTGGCGCAGTTCTTCGGGCCCGAGGCCATCAACGACCGGCTGATCCTGATCGAGACCGTCTCGTTCACCACGACGCCCGACGACATGCTGGAGTCACTGACTCGCATCATCGGCGACCGCTCGGTCGGCGCAATGTTCTTCGGCAACTATCGCTTGATGGACTACGAATTGATGGGGGGCGATGCACGCGCCGCGATCATCGCGGAAAGCGCCAAGCGCGGAGTGAAGCCGTTCCTGCCCCCGGCGGTGCCGTTCGGTTCGAATCAGTGGCCGGCGCTGATCACGCCCGGCCCGGGCCCCACATCGCTCGCCGAACTGCCGTAAGCTGGCGGGCCGCCCAACGCCTCGCGGCGGGCGGCCCCTCGCTCTATCCTCTGTGCAATGGCTTGCCGAGGCGCGCCATGAATCTCAACACCATCACGGAAGTGATGCAGCCGGCGTCGGTCGATCAGATCACGCAGTGGCGTGACGGGTACGCCTGGCTGGCGGGCGGCACCTGGCTGTTCTCCGAACCGCAAGCCGCGACCGACACGCTCATCGACCTGGACGCGCTCGGCTGGCCGGCTTTGGAGCAATCGTCCGCCGGGCTCGACATCGCGGCGACCTGCCGCATCGCCGAGCTCTACCGGTTCGCCGCCCCCGCCGGGTGGCGGGCGGCGGCGCTCATCCATGACTGCTGCAACGCATTCCTGGCATCGTTCAAGATCTGGAACGCCGCGACCATCGGCGGCAACATCTGCATGTCGCTGCCGGCCGGCCCGATGATCTCGCTCACCGGCGCGCTCGACGCCGTCTACACCTTGTGGCCGCGCAACGCGCCGCCGCGCGAGGTCAAGGCCGTGGACTTCGTCACCGGCAACCATGCCAACGTGCTGCGGCCGGGAGAGCTGCTCCGCAGCATCCACGTGCCGGCCTCCGCACTGTCGAAGCGGTTCGCGTTCCGCCACGCCTCGCTCACCCATCTCGGACGATCCGCGGCTCTGCTGATCGGCACGCAGAATGCGGCGTCCGACGACCTCCTGATCACGATCACCGCGGCGACGCCGCGGCCGATCCAGTTCCGCTTCAAGCATCCCCCGTCCGCGATGGATCTCCGGCGGGTGATCGACGAGCGCATTCCGGCCGACGGATATTTCGACGATGTGCACGGGTCGGCCGCCTACAAGCGCCACCTGACGAGCTATTTCGCCGAGCAGATACGCGCCGAGCTGGCGTAGCGGGAGCCGGGCCATGAAGCACACCGTCACGCGCGCGCAATCGGCCGCCGGCGGCCTGAACTACCGCGTCAACGGCAAGCTGTTCTCGGCTGCGCCGGCACCGGGACAGTGCCTGCGCACGTTCCTGCGCGACCGCGGCGTGTTCGGCGTCAAGAAAGGCTGCGACGCCGGCGATTGCGGCGCCTGCACGGTCTGGCTCGACGGCGTGCCCGTGCATTCCTGCCTGATGCCGGCGTTCCGCGCCGCCGGGCGCGAGATCACCACCATCGAAGGGCTTGCCGGAGAAGCCGCCCAAAGCGCCGGCACGCTGCACCCGATCCAGCGAGCCTTCCTCGACGCCCAGGCGTTCCAATGCGGCTTCTGTGCCGCTGGCATGATCATGACCGCGGCCGCGCTCGACGCGAAACAGCGGGCTGATCTGCCCCACGCCCTCAAGGGCAACCTGTGCCGCTGCACGGGCTATCGCTCGATCCGCGACGCGCTGTCGGGCGTCTCCGCGGTCGAGGACGACGTTGCCGGCCGGGCCTGCGGCGCGAGCTTGCCCAACCCGTTCAGCGAAGGGATCGTCACCGGCCGCGCGCGCTACACCATGGACATCGCAGTGGACGGCCTGCTGCACCTCAAGGTGTTGCGCTCGCCCCATGCCCATGCCCGCATCGTCGCCATCAATCGCGACAAGACGCTCGCGGTGCCGGGGGTGGTCGAGGTGTTCACCTGGGAGGACGTGCCGCGCCGGCTCTACAGCACGGCGACCCACGAGGACCACCTGGTCGATCCCGACGACACCTATGTGCTCGACAATGTGGCTCGTTTCGTCGGCCAGCGCATCGCCGCGGTCGTGGGGGAAACCGAGGCCGCCGCGGAAGCCGGTTGCCGGCTTCTCGAGGTGACCTACGAGCCGTTGCCGGCGGTGTTCGATCCGGTCGCTGCGATGGCCCCCGACGCGCCGGTGCTGCACGACAAGGGCGGCGCCGAGAAGGGCAACATCTACGTGGACATTCACGGCGAGGTCGGCAGCGTTGCGGACGGCTTCAAGGCCGCCGACGCTGTGCACGAGATGACCTATTCCACCTCGCGCGTGCAGCACGTGCATCTTGAAACGCACGGCTCCATTGCCTGGCGCGGCGACGACGGGCGCCTGCACGTGCGCACCAGCTCGCAGGCGCCGTTCATCGCGCAGCAGAAGCTCTGCCACATCTTCGGCCTGCGGCCGCGCGACCTGCATGTCTTCACCGAACGCGTCGGCGGCGGCTTCGGCGGCAAGCAGGAGATGCTGTCCGAGGACCTTTGCCTGCTCGCCACGCTCAAGACCGGCCGCCCCGTGAAATGGGAGTTCACCCGCGAGGAGCAGTTCATCGGCGCCTCGACGCGCCACCAGATGACCACCAGGGTGAAGCTCGGCGCCAAGCGTGATGGAACGCTGACCGCGATCGAGATCCAAGTGATCTCCAATACCGGCGCCTATGGCAACCACGCCAGCGAGACGCTCGCAGCGGCGCTCGGCAATCCGATGACGGTCTATCGCTGCCCGAACAAGAAGGCGGTCGGCCACGCGGTCTATACCAACATGGTTCCAGGCGGGGGCTTCCGCGGCTACGGCTCCTCGCAGACCACATTCGCGATCGAGTCTGCCATGGATGACCTGGCGCGGCTCATCGGGATCAGCCCGTTCGCGATCCGCCGCAAAAACATGATCCGGCCCGGCGACTGGATGGAGTCAGTGTGGAAGGATCCGAGCGACGTCGACTTCGGCAGTTACGGGCTCGATCAATGCGTCGACCTGGTCGAGAAGGCATTGGCCGCCGGTGGCGGCGCGCGCAAGCCCGATGGCGATGAGTGGGCGGAGGGTACCGGCATCGCGCTGGCGATGCTCGACTGCGGCCCACCGACCGAGCACCGCGCCGGCGGGCAGATGGCGCTCATGCCCGATGGCAGCTTCCACCTCGCGGTCGGCTCGACCGAGATGGGCAACGGCTCGGTGACCTCGCATCGCCAGATTGCGGCCGCGGTGCTCGGCGCGCGGGCGCAGAGCGTCGCCATCATCAACGCCGACACCGATCTCACGCCCTACGACACCGGCACCTTCGCCAGCACCGGCACCGTCGTCGCCGGCCAGGCGGTCAATCTCACGGCCGCTGCCTTGCGCGACAATATCCTCGACTTTGCCGGCCGCCATGCCGGCACCGACGCGAGCACGTGCCGGCTCGACGACGGCGTGGTGATCTGCGGCAACAAGCAGATTGCGCTCGCCGACCTGCACGCCGCCGGCAGCAAAACCGGCCACCGCTTCGAGGCCAAGCGCAAAGCCTATCTCTCGCCGCGCACGGTGGCGTTCAACGTGCACGGGGTAAGGCTGGCGGTGCATCGCGTCACCGGCGAGATCCGCATCCTGCACAGCGTGCACGGCGCCGACATCGGCCGCCTGATCAACCCGATGCAGTGCCGCGGCCAGATCGACGGCGCCATTGGCATGGGGTTCGGCTGGGCGCTCACCGAGAAAATGGTCTACGACGGCGGCACGATGGTGAACCCGTCGCTGCGCAACTATCGCATCCCGGCCTTCGCCGATCTGCCGCCCAGCGAGGTGTTCTTCGCAGACACCTACGACACAATCGGCCCGCTCGGAGCGAAGTCGCAGGGCGAGTGCGCGATCAATCCGGTCGCCCCCGCCATCGCCAATGCGCTCGCAAACGCAACCGGCGTGCGCTTCCCGCATCTGCCGTTCACGCCGGATCGCATCTTCATGAAGCTTGCCGGACAGCCATGAGCGGAGCGGATCGCGTCGACAGCAGCGGCGCCGTCACCATCGTGACGCAGACGCGCGTGCGGCCGGAGCGTGCCGAAGCCTTCGCGCGTTGGCAGGAGGAGACCAGCGGCATCATCGCCACGTTTCCGGGCTTCATCAAACAGACCGTGATGCCGCCCTCCCCGCCCGCGCAGGTGGACTGGGTGATCCTGCAGCGCTTCGCCAGCACCGAGGCCGCGGTCGCCTGGCTCAATTCGCAGCAACGCCTCGCGCGGGTCGCGGATGCGGCCGCGATGCTGGTCGGCAGCGATGACGTCCACATCGTCGCTGACGGCGGCGCAGGCGTCCTGCCCTCGCCGGTTTCGGCCGTGATCTCGACCCGCATCAAGCCCGGCCAAGAGGCCGCGTATCGCGCCTGGGAGCAGCGCATCGCCACGGCACAATCGAAGGCCAAGGGCTTTCAGGGCTACCGCTTCGAGCCACCGGTGCCTGGCGTGCAGGAGGATTGGCTCGCGATCCTGCGCTTCGACACCGAAGCCAATCTGCAGGCATGGCTCGACTCGCCGGAGCGCCGCAAGCTGCTGGAGGAGGCAAAGCCCTTCACCGAGGAATTCCACGCGCGCATCGCCCGCACCGGCTTCGACCAGTGGTTTCCGATGCCCACTGGCGACGCCGCTCCCCCCGCGATCTGGAAGCAGAACATGCTGGTTCTGCTGATGCTCTACCCGGTGGTTTTTCTGTTCGGGGTCTACGTGCAGAACCCGTACCTCACCGGCCGTGCGGCGCTGCCCTTCGCCGTCGCGCTGTTCATCGGCAACGTCGTGAGCGTCATCATCCTCAATTATCTGGTGCCGTGGACGAGCAACCAGTTTTCCTGGTGGCTGCAGCCCAGGGGGCCCAACCCCGGGCGGACCGCCTTCGTCGGAACGGCTGTGGTGGTGGCCCTGTACGGCCTGATGGTGCTGGCGTTCTGGCGACTCTTTTGAGCTGTTACACGGCAATTATTAGGATTTGTTAACCGGCCGTTAACCACGGATCGCGCCAAATGGGGTTAACCCGCCGGTAAGAATCGAGAATTCCCGAGGTCCCGTGGTGACAAGCGCGATTGCCGTCCGACCGCAACCCTCGATGCGTTTTCGAGGCCGTTCTTTCATGGCGTTCGTCCTCGCTCCGGCAATGCCGATCGAGGCCTGGCTGGCCGAACTCGACAAGTGGAGTCGCAATTCGCCGGATTTCTTCGTCGGCCGCCCCATCATCCTCGACCTGGCGGCCCTTCCGCTCGATCCCGCCGAAATCGGCGAGCTGATCGCGACCTTGGCCGAACGCGGCATCCGGGTCATGGGCATCGAAGGCACCCAGACCGACCAGCTCGGCCCGGCGCTGCCGCCCGTGCTCAAGGGCGGCCGGGCAACGGGCAGCAGCGAAACCGCCGTGCCGGCGACCACCGACGCCGGGGCGTCCCGCCGCCAGGAGCCCTCAACGCTGCTGGTGGAGACCCCGATCCGCTCGGGCCAATCCGTCATCTTCCCCTACGGCGATATCACGGTGCTCGGCGCGGTCTCCTCGGGAGCCGAGGTCGTGGCGGGCGGCTCGATCCACGTCTACGGCGCGCTGCGCGGGCGGGCGATGGCCGGATCGATGGGCAACGCAAAAGCGCGGATTTTCTGCAGCAGGAATGAAGCCGAGCTGATCTCGATCGACGGCTACTACCGGACCGCAGAGGAAATGGATGCAAACCTTCGCAACCGGCCGACCCAGTGCTGGCTCGAGGACCGCATCCTGTCGATAGCAGCCTTGGATTGAAAGGTGGGGAGATAGCACACATGGCCAAGGTCCTCGTGGTCACGTCCGGCAAAGGCGGCGTCGGCAAGACGACCTCCACGGCGGCGCTCGGCGCGGCGCTGGCGCAAAGCGGACAGCGGGTCGCCGTGGTCGATTTCGACGTCGGCCTGCGCAACCTCGACCTCGTGATGGGCGCGGAGCGCCGCGTCGTGTTCGACCTCATCAACGTGGTCCAGGGCGTCGCCAAGCTGTCGCAGGCCCTTATCCGCGACAAGCGGCTCGACACGCTGTGGCTCCTGCCGGCCTCGCAGACCCGCGACAAAGATGCGCTCACCGAGCAGGGCGTCGGCAGCGTCATCAAGGAGATGCGCGCCAAGTTCGACTGGGTGATCTGCGACAGCCCGGCCGGCATCGAGCGCGGCGCCACCCTGGCCATGCGGTTCGCCGACGAAGCCGTGATCGTGACCAACCCGGAGGTGTCGTCGGTACGCGATTCCGACCGCATCATCGGATTGCTCGACTCCAAGACCGAGCGGGCCGAGCGCGGCCAGCGCATCGAGAAGCACATCCTGATCACGCGCTACGACGCCCAGCGCGCGGCGCGCGGCGAGATGCTCAACATCAACGATGTCCTCGACATTCTCTCCACCCCGCTGCTCGGCATCATTCCGGAAAGCGAGGAGGTGCTGCGCGCCTCCAATATCGGCTCGCCGGTCACGTTGAGCAACGCGGGGAGCGCGCCGGCGCGCGCCTATGCCGACGCCGCGCGCAGGCTGCGCGGCGACGACGTGCCCATGATCATTCCTGCTGAGCGCAGGCGCTTCTTCGACAAGTTGTTCGGACGGAGGGCGGCATGAACGTGCTCAACTTTTTCCGGCGGCGGGGCTCAGCCCCGGTCGCTCGGGAGCGGCTCCAGATCCTGCTATCCCATGAGCGAGCAGCGCGCGGGCAGCGCGATCTGCTGGCCCTTCTGAGGGAGGAGATCCTCGCCGCCATCGCCAAGCACGTCACGGTGGAGAGCGAGAACGTCCACGTCCGGATGGATCGCGGCGATACCGTCTCGACACTCGAGATCGACGTCGAAATCCCGCACTCGGCCGGAATGCTGCTGGCCGCCGGCTCCTAGGCGCAACCACGCCGCCGTCACGAGCGAGCTCTGACGCAAGTGAGGTCGATTTTGTGGCGTACGGTTCAGGAAATTGGGAACCGATTCTCGGCGGACATTGCGGCCAAATATTGAATTCGGCGCGCCCTTTCGATTCGATCCACGCAGAACACGTTCTACGACCGTTCTACGTGACGCCGCCGCCACACGCGACGCTTTCTTCGCCAACCACGCCAGAAATTTTCACGGTCCTCGCCGAAGACTGTGCTACACTCTCGTCTCGGCATCACCATTCTTGGGACAGGTAGCGGGGTGAGTGGCAATGAGTAGTTATGCTTCCGATAAGGCAGGCACGATCGTTCCGTTTGCGCCAACGCCGAAGCCGCAATCGGACGTCGTGGCCGATGATTCCGGCCGCACGATCGTCGCCTTGCTGCAGAAGGCCGCGGACATGGCGAAGGAAGACTGTGCACGCGCCATGGATCTCGCGCACAAGCTTTCATTCCAGCTGCGCGCCGCCGAGGAGCGACTGCGGGAAGCCGAGGCCGACGTCGCGCATTTTCGCGACCGCGCCGCGCGCGCCGAGCAGTGGCTGCTACGGATCCACAACGAGGTCGAGCAGACGTTCTTCCAGAAAAAGGAGCGGGAGGCCCGCAATCCACCCCGGTAGCGAGCTGATCCGGCAAGCCGCCTCCCTGCCCCAAACCTCTTGACCTCACGCGTTTTTTGACGGCGAAGCTGTCCAGGACCGATTTGGTCCGCAATCGTTGCTCGCTTCGAGACGGCGCGGCGCTATACTGGAATGGCCTCGACCCAACCGGAAACGTGCCAGTCCTGCAGCTCCTTGCCACCAAGCCCGCCGTGCGCAGCCATTGCGTGCCGTCACGCGCACTGGCCGCGCTCTTTTGCCTCGCACTCGGCGCAACGCCCGTGGCTGCCGTGGTCGGCGGCGCGGCGCCCGCGGACCCGGCGGTGGCGCGGCACGTGGTGCTGATCATCGGCGGACACAGCTTGTGCACCGGCGTTGCGATCGCACCTGATCTGGTGCTCACGGCCGCGCATTGCGTGCTCGCCAACGGCAAGTATCGGCTGGTCGCCTTCGAAGGCCGCCGCTCGATCGTGAAGGACGTTGCCAGCGTCACCCCCCATCCGCAGTTCTCGCCGCGCTCGGACACGCCGGATCTGGCGCTCGTCAAGCTTGCCACCCAGACGACGCCGAATCTCGTGCCCGCCCCCTTCAGCGAGCGGCGCGCACCGCCCTCGGTGGGCGACCGCTTCATCGTCGCCGGTTTCGGCCTCGCCATACAAGGCGACCGCCGAACCGCCGGCAAGCTGCGCGCGGCAACGCTGGTTGCAACCGATCGGCCGAACTCGCAGCTGCTCAGCCTGGTCGACCCCCGCAAGCTCGGCGACAGCGCCGGGCTCGGCGTCTGCAACGGCGACTCCGGAGGGCCGGTGCTCGACGAGCGCGATCGCTCCCTGGTCGGCATCGTCAGCTGGTCCGGGCGCACCGACGGCGAACCGGTCTGCGGCTTCGTCAGCGGCGTGATCCCGCTGGCACGCTATCGCTACTGGATCATGGAGACCGCAGCCAAGCTCGGATCGCCGCTGGAGCCATGATCCGCGTCGTTGCCCTCGGCTGCGTGCTCGGCTGCGCGCTGCCTTCACCGCTCCCCGCCATGGTCGGCGGGGCGCCGCCGGCGAGCGAGGGCGCCGGACAAGCGGTCGTGATGCTGACGGGATCGCACGGCACGTTCTGCTCGGGGGTCGCGCTCGCGCGCGATCTCGTGCTCACGGCCGCGCATTGCGTGCTGCCAGGCGCCACCTACAAGCTCATCGAGTTCGATCCCGCGCGGCAGCCCGTGCTCAAGGACATCGCGAGCATCGTGCGGCATCCCGAGTTCGATGTGAACGCGGTGCTGCGCCATCGCGTCACCGCCGACGTCGCGCTCATCAAGCTCGCGGCGCCGCTCAAGGTCGCGCCCGCTGCGCTTGCTCCGCCGGGCAATCCGGTGGCCGCCGGCGACCGTTTCGTGGTCGCCGGCTATGGCCTCACCGTGCGCGGCGATGGCAGGACCGGCGGCACCGTGCGCGCGGCGACGCTCATCGCCACCGGCCAGCCGGGCACGCTGCAGATCAGGCTCGCCGACCCCGTGACCAAGGGTGAGCGCGCCGGACTCGGCGCCTGCACCGGTGATTCCGGCGCACCGGCGTTCCGCGACATCGGCGGCGCTCTGGCGGTGATCGGCGTGGTGAGCTGGTCCACCGGCCCGGCGTCGACGGATGGCTGCGGCGGCCTCACCGGGGTGACGCCGCTCGCGCGCTACCACGGATGGATCGTGGAGCAGGCCGGCCGGATGGGAAGCCCGCTGCGGTAGCGTCAGTTCACGCGGACCGAGGCCGCAATGGCGCGCAGATCGGCAGCCGCCGAGGGATATTTCTCCGCCAGCTCGTCGAGCTTGCCGATCTCGACGTCGGCCGGAACGACGCCCGGCCACTCCGTGCTGGCGCCGAGGAACCAGCGCCGCTGCCCGATCAGGCGCGCGGTATGGAACGTGTTGCCCGGGATCAGGAGCTGCACGCGCTGGCCCCCACGCAGGTCCGGTCCGACCACCACACGTTCGGTGGTGCCGTTACCGTGGAGCATGAAGACCTCGAGCGGATCGCCGAGATAATAGTGATAGAGCTGGTCGTTGCGGATGCGATGGAGGCGCACCGGCGCGGTCGGCGTCACCATGAAATAGAGCGCCGAGCCCATCGGCCGCCCGTCGGCGAACGGCGCCGGCAGCCCTCCGGGCGCAATGTGCTGCTTGCTCAGATAGGTGATCCGCACGAAGCCGCAGGTGGCGTTCGGCTCGAGCTGCAGGAGGGCGCGAATCTCGTCGGCTGTCAGGTCATCGGCCATGCGCGGGTCCTTCGGTTGTGCGGCCGTCTGGGCATTGGCCGCGACCGCCGGCGTCAGCGCCGCGGCGCCGGCAACCGTTGCGCCCTTGAGAAAGCTGCGACGAGCAACCATAGGCGAGCGGTCGCGTTTCGACATGGCGGCCTCCTGCCGATAGCATCTGAAATCTGTGAAATCGAAGAAAATTCAGCCGTGGAGTCTCGCCCCGTGAACGATGGCCGTCAAGCGGGCGGCTTTCCAGTGCGAGCGACTCAGTCGCAAAAATGCAATGATGTGACGGCCCCAGGCAAGAAAATCACGAGGGAGACGTCCATGCTCAAGACGAGGCGTTTGGAACGTATCTTTGCAATTGCCTTGGCAGCGGCCGCAACGCTGGGATCGACCGCTGCCGCGCAGGACTATCCGACGCGTCCGATCACGATGGTCGTCCCCTATGCCGCGGCCGGCCTGTTCGACGTGCTGGCGCGCGTTCTGGCCGAACCGATGCGCAAGTCGCTGGGGCAATCGGTCGTGATCGAAAACGTCGGCGGTGCCAGCGGCAGCATCGCCGTCGGGCGCGTCGCGCGCGCCGCGCCGGACGGCTACACGATCGCCATCGGCTCGGGCGATCAGTTCGTCGTCAATGCCGCGATCTACCCGTTGCAATACGACGTGGTGAAGGATTTCGAGCCGGTCGCGCTGCTGATGAACGGCCCGGTTCTCATTGCCGGCCGGAACGAGGTGCCGGCGAGCAATCTGAAGGAGCTGGTCGCGTGGCTGAAGGCCAATCACGCCACCGTCGCGTTCGGTCACAACGGTTCCGGCGGCGTGCTCCACCTGTGCGGTCTGGCCCTGCAACGCGTCGCCGGTGCGACTTGGCCGTTCATACCCTATCGCGGCGCCGCGCCGGCGCTGCAGGACATGATCGGCGGGCGGCTGGACGTGATGTGCCCCTCCCCGGCCAGCGCGCTGGCGATGGTGCGCGACGGCCGGCTGCGCGGATACGCGGTCACCGGCAGCGCGCGTCTGGCCTCCGCCCCGGAGATCGCGACGGTGGACGAGGCGGGATTCGCAGAGTTGCAGATCTCCGTCTGGGGAGGCGTGTTCGCGCCCAAGGGGACGCCCAAGATCGTGGTCGACAAGCTCAACGCCGCCCTGATGGAGGCACTGGCCGACCCCGCCGTGCGGCAGAAATTCACCGACCTCGGGCAGGAGATTTTCCCGCGCGAGCGGCAGACGGCCGCTGCGCTCGCCGCGCTTCAAAAAGCCGAAATCGAGAAATGGTGGCCGATCATAAAGGCGGCCAACGTCAAGGCCGACTAACGCGATTGAGATCATCGCCCGATTTGTCTACGCTCGCTGCGATCACAGCAAGGACGCAGACATGACGCGCACCATCCGCCTGCAGAGCGACAGCAATGCCCACGACCGCCCCTGGCGGGTCGCGGTCGAGCAGGGTTTCTTTGCCGAGGAAGGCCTCGACGTAGTCTATCACGAGGACAATCCCAAGGGCGCCGACGGCCGCGTGAAGGATTTCGCCCACCGCTGGAAGGAGTCGCAGTTCCAGCAAGGCGCGCTCGAGGTCTATCCGGTGTGCGAATGGGGCGCGATCGAGCGCGTGCAGCAGCTTGGCAAGGGCAAGATCATCGGCCTCGACACCACCGTCCGCACCGGCGCCATCATGGTCAAGGCGGATTCGCCGGTGCGGACGCTCGCCGATCTGCGCAATGTGCCGATCGCCGTCACTTGGCATGCCGGCACGTTCTATGCCGCGATCGAGGCCATGGAAGCGGCCGGCGTTCCATTCGACGAGATCAAGCTCGAGCATGCGAGCGACCGGCTCGACGCGCTGCTCAGCGGGCGCAACGCCGCCGCCGCGCTGATGGAGCCGCTGGTGAGCCGGGCAACCGAGGCGGGCTGCCGCAAGATCGCCGATTTGCGCTGGCGCGGCGGCATCGTTGCCGGCGAGGACGTCGACGAGGAGACGGCGAGCAAGCTGCGGCGAGCGCTCAACCGGGCGATCGAATGGCTCGCCGCCAACGAGGAGCGCTCGCGCGCGGAGCTGTTGCGCGACCTGAAGCCGGAGTTGCGCAAGGACGGCCTCCTGCCCGAGCTGACCGGAGTCAAGACCTATCAGTCCTCCGAGTTTCAGGAGAAGGTCGATTGGATGATGGCGCGCGGTTTCCTGGACGAAGCGCCCGCCTTCGAGGACATCGTGCGCAGCAAGTAGGCGCGCATCACATCAGGCTTTACGCACAAAGCCCGGCTCGCAAGCCGGGCTTTGTCTTAACCTCGCATCAATCCGGCCAGCCCGAGTCCGAGTGCCGCAGGATTTCGTTGCGGATCCAGGGGTCGGGATCGCGCCCGATCATCTGCCGGCCCTTCATCACGGCGCCGGGCTCCCTGACGCCAGGGGCATCGGAGTGCCGGGCGGCCTGAGCCGACGGAGGATCGGCCGCCGGGTTGTCGAATGTTTGCGCCAGCGCCGGGGCCGTGACGAGCACGGCAAGCGCCGCCGCTGCGATGAGTGTTTTCATGTTGCAACCTCCATATCGATACATCGCTTTTTCCTATCGCCTCGAATCGAGATATGGGCGCGCGGCTGCGTGCGGGAACCGCGCCACCTGCATGACGCCCCTACCGATTATTCACGGGATCGAAGGAACCGGGCGCATGTCCCGAATCGTGTTCACTCCGCCGGCGCGGGCGGCGGCTCCGGCGCGAGCGGCGGCGCCTTGACAGCCGGACCGCGCAGCGGACGTTCCTCCATCCGCAACACCGCGATCAGCGCCAACACCAGGAACACGTCCGCCGCCACGAATACGAAGCGGAACACGGCGGCGGTATCGACGCCGTTGGCGCCGGCGGTCGTGACCAGGAGCTCCACGCCGGTGCCGCGCTCGGGCGTCGCGCCGAGACCGGTGAGCAGGATCGCGCCCATGATCGCGACCGCGAGCGTGCTCGCGAGCGCGCGGAAGAAGTTCATGGCACCGGTGGCAGTGCCGACCTGATACGCCGGCACCGCATTCTGGATCGACACGGTCGAGACCGGATAGACCGTGCCGACTCCGAAGCCGATCAGGGTGAGCGCGACAACCACGCCGGAGAGCGGCATCGCCGGCCAGATCACCAGCGCCGTGACGCTCAGGATGGCAATGATCGCACCGGCGATCGCCGACACCTTGTAGTGACGCAGGTGCATCATGGAGCGGCCGGACAGCATCGATCCCGGGGTCGTCATCACCACGATCGGGATGAGCGCCAGTCCGGCATCGGTCGCCGACAGCTTGTGCACGACCTGGAAATAGAGCGGCATGTAGACGGTGAGGCCGAGCACGGCCCCCATGGTCAAGGAGGTTGCCGCCGTGCCAACCCGCATGACTGGGTTTCGCAGCACCGTGAGCGGCAGGAACGGCTCGGGCACACGCTTGAGCCACCAGATCAAGAGGAGGCTGAGCACGAGCGAGCCCGCGACCAGCAACAGGATGGTCGGCGACAGCCAGGGAACGCGGATGCCGCCCGAGGTGAGCGCGATGAGGACCAGCGTCGCGGCCGCGATCATCAGCGCCGCCCCGACGAT
>Ga0126377_10000132_pt1 | contig 40312 bp, 66 predicted proteins | sample PanSoiMetPlot_22_FD_92647 | JGI IMG/M metagenome (GOLD analysis project Ga0126377, IMG submission 92647) | Tropical forest soil microbial communities from Panama - MetaG Plot_22 | ecosystem: Environmental > Terrestrial > Soil > Tropical forest > Bulk soil | place: Panama | collected 2016-02-17 | reverse complement strand
TCCAGCTCTGCGTCCAAGGCGGCTATCCGGGTTACATGGACGGCGCGACGTTCGACTTTCGGCAACAGGTCGACGAATACGCCGAACTCTGCACCTACATCCGCGACGAAGGCTTCACGCCCGATGCTCGATAGTGACTTCGGCACTTTCGAGAGCGCCTTCCGGCGCTTCTCCAGTGCCTTTCGATTGAAAGCCAAGCCGGCCGATTTCGATGAGTTGACGCGCTTGTATTTCAAACTACTCAGCCACGCACCGCTCGATGCGGTGCTCAGTGCCGGCCGGCGATTGCTCGAAACTAGTCGCACGTTTCCGAAGCCGGCCGAATGGCTCGCCGCACTCAGCGAGATGGCACCCGCGGCCGCGGCCGGCGCCGATGTGCGCGTGATGTCCGAAGACGAAGCGCGTGACTACACGCGCGCCGAGCTGCTCCGCTATCAGGACGATGGGTGCTTCTGTCTACTCTGCCAGGACGCCGGCGTGACTCACCGATTTCTGCGATTCGTTCCGGAGTTCACCGACGATGGACGCGACGCGCGCGCGTGGCATCCGGGCAAAGGCCACGTAGTCACCGTTGGCCACTGGGCGCACGGTGACGAGCTTGCGCGGTGGTACGAGGCACGCGATCACTGTCTCGCGAATTGGCCGCGGCGTTTCACGCGCGCACTTCCGCCGGTGCTGGCGTGACTGACTCTGACTTGCACGCGAAGATGCCCGCGAACGTGATCACGAAAAACGTGACGATGCACGTCGAGGTGATCGGTGTGCGTGCGCTGCGTGTGCGTATCTGGCTCGCGGCGAAGTTGATTCGCCTGGCTGCGCGAATCGCCGGCGTGGGCATCGAGTTCAAAGGGATCGACACCGATGCGTGAGCCTCTCGAGTTCACGGTCTTCGGTGAAGCGCAACCGCAAGGGAGTGCGCGCGCGTTCGTGCCCAAGGGTCACAGCCGGCCGATCATCACGAGCGATAACCCGGACGTGAAGAGTTGGCGGCAGTTAGTCGGCGAATGCGCAAACGCGGCGCTGCTCCGATTGCCGCCGACCGATCGCGGCTTGTTAGTCGACGGCGTCCGTCTCTCGATTGCGTTCTATCTGCCGCGGCCGAAGTCGCTGCCGCGGAAATACACCGCGCATACCAAACGGCCCGACGTCGATAAACTCGTGCGCGCGTGCTGTGATGCACTCTCGCACGTGCTATTCGCTGACGACTCTCAGGTCTGCGAGCTAGTCACCGCGAAGTACTACGCGCGCGAAGGTGACGCACCGCACGTCGACATCCGGGTCGAAGCGACGGCGGCCGTCGAGCCCATCTCAGTGCCCGCGGCGCCGATGCCGCTCTTCGAGGTCGTACCGTGATCAAGATTTTCGAGCCCAGCGATCCGCTCGTGCTTAACGGCACATACGACGTCTACGGCTTCACACCCGCCGAGCGGCGCCGCGAGGCCCGCCAGCAACAGGAGTTAGTCACATGCCCAGTCGCAAATCGATCCACACCGCGAAGTGGCACCGCTGCGTCGAGAAAGTTAGTGCCCGCGGCGGCGTCTCCAGTCCGCACGCGATCTGCACCGCGTCACTCGGCCGCGGCGGCACGTTCAAAACGAGCGCGCTGAAGCGCGTCGGCAAACGGTAGGTGCACCGATGTATCCGATCCACCTCGTGCTCTACGTCTTCGCGCTCGTGTGCTTCGTGCTCGCGGCCTCGGGCGTCGCGGCCTCGCGCTTCAACTTAGTCGCGGCCGGCCTGGCTGCGCTCACCTTGTCGGTGATTTTCTGAAAGGACACGAGCCGATGAAAACCCATATCGAAGTGACGGCTCGCCGTGAAGGTGAGTTACTCCGCGCAGGGCTCGACGATCCGCAGGTCCGCGCGTTCGTGAAAGTCTGCGCGATCCTGAAGGCGCTGCCGACTGATCGCGCGCGATCGCGCGTGCTGCGTTTCATGAGCGAGTTGATGAGTGATCCCGACTTTGTGCGGGCGCCCGCGACAGCGGCGGAGACAGGTGCACTCGATGAAACCGAAACCGAAGAAAGTCGCTTACGAATTGATTGATCGCGCCGGCGAGGTCGGCCGACCGATGTACGCGTTGCTCGATGAGTTAGTCGACGCGCATCATGACGAACTCGCCGCGGCGCACATCGCGCTCGCCTGGAACACCGCGTGGAAGCCCGACGTCGACGGCCGCGTGACGCTCGGTAAGTGCCGCAAGGCGTCGGACCTCGATCGTGAGCTCGCGGAGTTCGACTTTGTGATCATCCTGCGACGTGACTTCTGGCAGCACGCGCAGGTGACGGCGTTGCAGCGTCGCGCGCTGCTCGATCACGAGTTGACCCATGCGACGGTGCGGCTCGACAAAGACGGTGAGCCCGTCATCGACGAGCGCGGGCGCCAGGTCTATCGCCTGCGCAAACACGACATCGAAGAGTTCGGCTGCATCGTCGCGCGCTACGGGCTCTACAAACGTGACCTCACGTGGTTCGTGGCTCAGGTCCCGAACGTGACGGTGCAGGAGCCGCCGACGTACGACGTCATGGGCGTGGCGCAGCCTGTTAATGCAGACGAGGCCGGCGAGCCGCTCGCCGCGGCCGCGGCCGACGGCGCCGATTGGTGGCACCGGTGAGGTAGCCCTTATGGCGAATCGTCTATCCGTTCGCGCTTTTCATAAGCCGCTCCAAGACGCCGGCTTGGTTCCGCCGAATACGCGACTGATGGATCTCGTGATTGGCGTTGATGGCGCGGTCGCTGTGACCTACGAAGCGTATCTCGACGTCGAACAGATCGAACGGCTAGGCCAGATCCTGATCGACGTCGCTCGACAGAATCAGGAACGTGGGAACCGTTCGGGTGAACCGTGAGGTTCTGTCTGCGGCCGCGCTGCCGCACGTTAGTCGCGCATGGGTACTGCCGCAAGCATGATCCTTTTCGTGACGCGGTGCGGCCGAATGCCGCGGTGCGCGCGCTCTATCGATCGCCGCGCTGGCGCCGCTTGCGCGCTCGCGTGCTCCGATCGAAGCCGGTTTGTGACTGCGGTGATCGGACCGTCGATGTCGATCATCGCATTCCGCACCGCGGCGATCTCGCGCTCTTTTGGGACGAAACTAACTTGCAGGCGCTCTGTCACGGGTGCCACGGCGCAAAGACGGGGCGCGGCTTGTGACGTGAAAGGAAACCCGCCGCGGCGGCGGGTTCGTTACCACACCAATCAACCTGGTAGGAGGACTGTTATGGCTAAGTCGAAGGATACCAAACCGAAGGCGACTGAGGAAATCACCGAGATCCTGAAAGTCTCGACGGGCACGTTCCACTCGTGCATTCTCGGCATGACCACGCTCGTGCACAATCGGCCCAGCGAAAAGGCGCAGCACGAATTGTTACTGCCTCGGGGTCGTAAGACGGCGATCGAACGTGCGACGACTCTGAAGCATGTGCCTCTCGATGAATTCAGAGCGTCACCGTACGTGCTGAAGGATCCCACCGCAGCGACGTTATTCGCCATTCGCGCCGCTGCCTTCAAAGGTGCGATGCGCGCGGCCGCGCTCGACATCCCAGGTGCAAAGAAAGCTCAAGTCGGCCGCTTAGTCCGAGTGGACGGCGATCACGGTGACTTGGTTGAAGTCTTCGGGATCCCGTTGCTGAAGATGGATGTGGTCCGATCGGCCGACATGAATCGCACACCCGATATTCGTACGCGCGCTGCGATGCGTGAGTGGGCTTGTCGCCTGACCATCACGTTTGTGAAGCCGCTGATTCGAGCGCAGGCGGTCGCAAATCTACTCGCGGCCGGCGGCATCATCGCTGGCGTGGGTGACGGCCGAGCCGAAAAAGGTGCGCTGAACTATGGTGCCTTTCGCGTCTGTGACCAAAACGATCCCGATTTCAAACGGATCGTGAAAACCGGTGGTCGCGCAGCGCAAGTCGATGCGCTCGCCCATCCGGTGCCTTATGACGATGAAACGGCCGAATTGTTGACGTGGTTCAGTGACGAGCTTGCCGCGCGCACCTTGCAAGGGCTCACCGATGCGCCCGCCCACGGTAACGGCCGTGAGCCCGACGACACGGATGATGATGCCGAGATGGCGGTGTAAGTCGATGACACTGACGAAGACGCAACTGCGTCGCCTGCGCTCGCTGGAGAATGCCGACGGTCAACTCACGCCGGCGCAGGTGGTGCGGGATGCCAAAAACAAACGTAGTCCGCTTCACGGCTTGTTCGATTGGAACCAACAGCGTGCCGCCGAAAAACACTGGCTGTGGCGGGCCCGTGAAATCATCGGTGCCGTGACTGTGGTCGTCACCAACGAAACGACCACGATCAAGGCGCCGATGTATGTGCACCTGCCGAACACGAAAGGCCAAGGGTATCAATCGGTCGCGACACTGCGGCAGAATCCCGATCACGCGCGCGAAAGTTTGATCTACACATTGGAAACGGCCGCGGGTCATGTCCGACGCGCGCTCGACTTGTCGGCGCCGCTCGGGTTACAGAATGAAATCCACGCGCTACTCGATGAAATCGTCGGTGTGCAGTTAGTGGTGAAACAGGTTGCCTGATTCGGCATGGGCGTTGCGACGGGCGGAACGCTTCTCAGGATATGGTCAGTTCCGGTTTGGCAGGTCGGGCAAGGCCCGTTATGGGTGACGCGAGTGGCGCGGAAGCTCGGCGCCTGGCTGCATGCGAAGGGCGCGGCGCGGTTAGATTGGGTATGGCCGGCTAGGTGTGACGGGACGAGATTGGATCAGCCTCACTCAGTTCCGACGCGGCCGACGTGACATCGGAGGCTTCGCGAGATCCGGCGTGACTCGCTCAGGCTCGGTTCGACGCGACAAGGCGCGCGATCTGACGCGGCCGATTCGGCTCGGCACGGTCGCGCGGGATCGTACCCGGCGGGGCGGGGTCGGGTTTGTTACGGCCGACAAAGATGCGGCGGGTAACGGCACGTCTATCCAGGCGCGTTCGGGCAAGGCGTGTTAGACAAGGCCGCCACGTCGCGATGCGGTAGCGATTGACGTGACATGAATGGAATGTTGAGGCATGACGGCGTGCGGCATGGCCGTTCTCGTGAGTCGCGGTAAGACTGGGCCACCCCGCTTTGGGCCAGTCTCGGGCGACAAGGCACGGTGCGGAAGGCAGGAAATACATGACGATTCAAGGTGACTGGCGCACCAGGCGCGTGTTAGTCGACGGGCGCGAGCTGCTGCCCGATCGCTCTCTCGAGGTCTGGAACCATAGTCCCACCGGTTTCAACTGGGGCTATGCTGGCAGCGGTCCTGCGCAGTTGGCGCTCGCGCTGCTGTTAGAGGCCGGCGTGACGCCGCACAAGGCGCGCGTACTGCATCAGCGATTCAAAGCCGACTGGCTGACGTGGTTGCCGCAGGGTGACTTTGTGACGGTGATCGACATCGCGGCCTGGGTCGCGCGCATCGAGGCCGAACGATCGTGACGATCGCCGCACCCGCCGATCGCGTCTCGACGGAATGGCTCACGGTCAAAGAGGCCGCGGCCCGCGCGAAATGCAGCGCGCAGTTGATTTACCGCGCGATTCACGACGGTCGCTTACGTGCCTCACGCCTCGGCACCAAGTATCAAATCCGCATCCTCGATACGTGGCTCGATGCGTGGCTGATTAGTCTCAGTACCCCGACGGTGATCAATCCTGACGCACCAGGCGAGCCCGCACCCGCGATCGGCCCGCGGCCTTTTCCGCGCAAATCTGGGCGATAAAGCATACGCTTTACTCCGCTATATCTTTCATGCTACGCTTCCCGCATGAAAACACATCGCAAGCCGAAACGTGAGTTGCTCGTTGTCGAACTAACCCCGAAGGTGCGTGCGCTGCTCGATGAAATCAAGCGGCGTGATGGCCTTCCCTTGCGCGCTCAGTTGGAGCGGGCAATCGTGCTCTGGGCTCAGTCCAGAGGAATCGAGGCGAGCCTATGATGCCGAAGTCCCCGCCACCATTCGAGTACGCGACGAAAGCGGACCTTGACCGGCTTCGCTCCGATCTCCGCGCGGACATGGCCGAGTTCAAACTGGACATCACCAAACAGATCGCGCTGTTAGAGAGCAACCTACACCGAACGATCATTACGACGTTGATCGCGCAAACGGCCATCTTCGGCACCTTGGTCACGGTGCTCAAACTCTTCAAAGGATGAATCGCTTATGAGCATTGTGACGAAACGCTGCGGGTGCGACGAAGCCAGGTGGCCGAAGTGCTTCGACCATGCCTGGTACATGAAGCACTTCCGCGGCGAAGCCCCGAACGTGACTCGGTACGCGATCGACGTGCTTGCGATCGATCCGTGGCATAACACGAAAACCGAAGCGGAAGACGTCGCGGAAAAAATCCGTCAGGCCATCCGCAACAAAACCTATCAGAAGGCCAAAGGGTACGCACCGCCGGCACCCGCGGAACCCGACAAACCGCAAGGGCTCACCGTCGACCTGTTAGTGACGCTCTACGATGAACTCAGTCTGACCGTCACACCCGATAAAACCGATCGCAGCAAAGCCGAGGATCGCTACAAGCTCGGTACGCTCCGTAACGTGACGATCGGGAAACACCGCTTCGGCGATCGCATCATGGCAAAGGTGACGATCGATGATTGGATCGCGGTGCGCGCGGCGCTCGGTGACTTGGCGCATTCGACCTGGGGCAAGTACCGGACGCTGATCGGGCAATTCAGTCGATGGGCGAAATGGAGCGGTCACATTCCGGCCGATCCGATTGCGACCGCACCGCCTGACTTGGTGAAACGATTAGGCCGCAAAAAGTTTGCGCAGCGCCGGCGCCGCATCGACGAGCGCGAATGGTCGAATCTACTTGAGGCCGCGACGGAATCACGCGAGCGATTGCTGCCGCTCGTGCTGATCGGACTGATGGAAACCGCCATGCGTATCGGTGAGCTGCTGGCGCTGCGCTGGCCTGACGTCCACTTAGTGCAGCGGCAAATCTACGTGCGCGGCGAGGAAGTTGGCGCGGGCAAAACCGCGGACACGACGGGCGGGCGCATGATCGAAATGTTCGAACCGATGTACGACCTGTTAGTCGGATTGCGGCGCACCGATCCCGCGGGCAAGCCACTGCCGCGGCGGGCCTTCGTCTTCGGTGATCCCTACGGCGATCAAATCAAATCGATCGATAAGAGCTTCCTGACGGCGGTGCTGCGCTCGAATAACATCGAGCCGGCCTGGACCGAGACTGGTGACTTCGATGCGCGCTCGCGCGCGGCGCTCGCCGACATCGACTTGAACATTCACGACATCAGGCACGAGGCCGCGTGCCGGTGGCTGGAAAGCGGACAGATCGATCTTGGTGAGATTAGTCATCTGCTCGGCCATTCTTCGATCGCGCAAACGGCGACCTACTTGCACGCGAAGGCCGCGAACATTCGCCGCTCGCGACAGGCGTATGATGCGTGGCGCAAGGCACCCGCGGCGCCCGAACCGACACCCGATGCACCCGCGGCGGGCGCCGAAACGCAGCAAATCGATCACAAATCGATCACAAATCACCAAACGGCGTTAGCACTTAGTCGAATGCCGCGATTGATCAAAGGCGCTAAACGCTTGGCATAGCACGCACTTAGCCCACATATGCGCCCGTAGCTCAGTTGGATAGAGCACCGGCCTTCTAAGCCTGACTTTAGAAGGCTGGTGCTTACGTAGGCTTACGCGCGCTTCTAATTCCTTAGCAATTCTTCAATTTCCTTTTCATCGTGTGTTAGTGCTGACGCGCGCTTTTCAGCAAATCGATCACAAATTGATCACAAATCGGCGCCGCGGCGCCCGACCTGTTCGGTCACACCGCACACCGCGGCGCCCGCGCTCGCACCGCTGAGCTCCAGGCATTTCCGATCGCCACTTTCGGCGCGACGATCGATCGCACCGCTCACCGCGATTCGATTGCGTTGCCGATCGCGATTCGGTTTCCGTCGCGCGCGATCGCGCGTCACTTCCAAACGGCCGAATCCGCGCACCGCGAAAAAGCGATTCCGTACCAACTACCCCGTCTTCAAATCGTCTAGAATTGGCCCGAAATTAAACCGGTCGGCAGTTTTGAAAATTTAGCCGCGTTTTTCGCGTAGGGGGTTGACAACGGCACAAGGGATTTTGTTCGACGGCGTATCGACGCGCGCGCGCACCCGCCGCGGCCGGCCGACTCACGCAGGCCAGACGCGCGACAGTCGCGGCCGAATCATCAAAGTTGAAAAGCGCGATCGCTGTCGGTGTGGCGGGCTCAAGTGCGCCCGCGCCGCGCGCTGTCGCGCTTGTTGCCGCACTCTCTTTCCGCGCACTTGTCAGTGCGGCGTTATCTTCACACCTAGAATGAACCGACAGAAATACTGCTGCAAAGAATGCGCAGTCAATCATCACCCTAGACCGAATAAACTCCCGCCCGACATCAAAGTGCTTCGGCGCCGTGCGCATCGTTACCGCGCCACGATGAAACGCTTAGCCCGCGGGTGGCGCCCGCAGAAAGGTCGCTGGCGTCTTATCTGCGAGCGCGACGGGTGGGTCTGCTGGCTATGCTGTAACGCGATCGATTCGACACTTAGTCCGCCGCATCAATGGTCGGGCTCAATGGATCACGTCGTTCCGCTCACGCAAGGCGGCAGTGATGCCGATTGGAATCTACGCGCGGCGCACCGCCGCTGTAACATGCGCCGCGGTAATCACGTCGAGGTCCCATCATGGCAAAGTCTGAGCCCAGACCCGATCGGCTGATCGACGTCGCGGCGCTGAAACCCGACACGAGTAACCGCCGCTTGCACCCGACACGCAATCAAACGCTGCTGGTCGAGTCGCTGCAAACTGTCGGCGCCGCGCGCTCGATCGTGATCGATGAAAACGATGTGATCATTGCAGGCAATGGCGTGGCGGAGAAAGCACCAGAGGCCGGCATCACCAAAGTGCAAGTGATCGAGGCCGACGGGGACACCTTAGTCGCGGTGCGGCGCCGCAATCTCACACCCGATCAAAAGCGATTGCTCGCGATGTACGACAATCGCACCGCCGAACTCGCCGAGTGGAAGCCCGACCAGATTGCGGCCGACCACCAGGCCGGCTTGAACTTAGTCCCGTTTTTCACCGACAAAGAACTCACGTCGCTGCTCGACGCCAAAGAGTTGACCGAAACGCGCAAGCGGCTCGAGGTCGCCAAGCCGTACGAAGTCGCGTGGGTGATCATCGCGCTGCCGCTCAGCGAATGGCCGAAGCATGCCGCGGCGGTCGAAGCGATTCAGGCCGCGGCGAGCTTCAGTAGCATCGCGGTGCGCGAAAAGGGCGGTGTGAATTCCAAAGGGCGAGGTGACCCGACATGATCCACACGTGCGAGGCCTGCGGCCTTCGTTATAACGATGCCCACTGCTCGACACTCTGTCCGCATCATCGATGGCTCACGGCGCCCGAACAGGAACGCAAGGATCTCGCGCTCTCGTTCCTCGGGCGTGACCTGCGCTGGGCGCACTTACCCGACGGGCCGACGGTGCGGATTCAATCGGTCGAATGGAACGGCATGATCACCTTAGTCGGCTGGAGCGGCGAATTCGCGCCGGATCTCTTTCGGCCATGAGTCGGCGCGAGCCCGTCAAGCGGAAGACCGATAACCGATCGCTCCGTCACAAGGTCGAGCTCCGTTGCTGGTTACTCGACGCGATGCACATCACCGACGTGCGCGTGCTCGACACGTGTGCGGGCGCCGGCGTGATTTGGGACGCGATGCGGGCGCACGTTTCAATTAGTCGCTGCATCCGATCCGACATCAAGCCGCGGCGAGTGGGCACGCTGAAACTGAGTGCCGTCGACATGATCCGCGCGATGCCGCTCGATGAGTTCAATGTGATCGACATCGATCCCTATGGTGAGCCGTGGGAAGCGTACCTCGAGGTCCTGGCTCGCCTGCGGCAGCCGACCGCGGTCTTCGTGACTCGCGGCACGGTGAGCTGGGGCGTGCTCACCGATGCGGTGCTCGCGCACTTCGGCGTCCCGCGGCACTGGCCGATCGCGCAGTCGCAGCGCCTCGCCGCCTATGTCGATGACTTAGTGCTGCGTGACACGTGGCACTATGCCGACATCCGGCACGCGAGCGTGCTCGACTTAGAGGACGTCTCCTACTACGCCTTAGGGCTCGCACCGCTCGCACCCGCGGCGCCCGCCGCACACCCGCCGGCCGACATCGCGCGCTCGCATGCCTTACCGCTCTGATTCATTCCAGCCAATTCTTACCGCTCTAATTCTTCGCTTTTATCGCACCGCTCGCTAGGCTATACTTAATGCTCGCCGCGCGCATTCTGCCGCGGCGATTTTGCTTAGGAGCGATCGATGCGTATCTCAGTGAAGTTCGTGACAAACGAGAAAGGTTCGCCGGCGGGTAAGGTGGCTGACGCGGAATTGCATTTCAGTGGTGACGGTGAGCTGCTCGACGGGCTCAAGCTAATCGGCTTCGGGCTCTGGGAGCGGCGCACCGGTGGCGGGCTCAACGTGACGTTTCCCGCGCGGCAGTATCAAGTAAACGGCGAGCGCCGATCCTTCGCGCTGCTCCGGCCACTTAGTGACACCGCAGCAACCGATCGCATTCGTGACTTCATCATCGCGGCGTGGGCCGAGTGGCACGCGGCCGACGATCCGCACTGCTCGTGCTCGACGTGCCTCGAACGGATGGAGCGCAACGCCAGTGACGCAAGGTAATCGCCTCATACGCTGCGGTTGGTGCCCGGGTGCGACCGCGGCGATTCGTCTCGCCTCGCGCGTCCCATGCCAGGCCTGCGCGCCGCATCAGCGCGCGGCCTGTCCTTGGTGCGGCGGGCTCGTGTTACTCGACACCAACGCGCGCCGCGCGGACGACGTGACTTGCACGGTCGCGTTCTGCATGGCGTGTGAGTTCGCGATCGAAATCCCGATGGAAAGGATCAGCCAATGAACGATGGTCGCTTCAGTCAGTTTGAATCGAGCGGCGAGCGCGCGAGCGCCGCTTAAACCCGGAAAAGTTTCCGATGCCAGGCACACCGAAGGCACCCGCCGATCCGACGTGGGGTTTACTCAGGCAAGCGATCGCGATCGGCGATCGGAAAACCGCACGGGGTTTCGTTGATACGCTCTGCGATGCGGCGATCGCCGCTCGCACCGCGGCCGCGGCCGCGGCGCCCGCACCCGCACCGCGGCGCCGTTCGGTCACACCGACAGCAGCGCATAGCGGCGCCGCGGTCGGGTTTCCGCGCAACGCGATCGCGATCGCGGCGCCCGCACCCGCACCCGCGAAGCGAGGCCGCAAGCCCGCCGCGGCGCCCGCCGTTTCGTCGGCTGATCTGCAAGCGCAAATCGCTGCGCTGAAAGCGGAAAACGATCAGCTTGCGAAGCGAGGCCGCAAGCCCGCCGCGGCGCCCGCACCCGCACCCGCACCCGCCGCGGCGCCCGCGAAGAAAGCCCGCCGCTAACCCGCACCCGCCGATCGCTCAAAGGCGCCCGCACCCGCGGGCGCCTTTTTTTTTGCACCCGCACCCGACACCCGATCGCCCGCACCCGCCGCGGGCTCTGGGCGGGCTCTGGGCGGGCCTCAGGCGGGCCCGCCGCACCCGCGGCCTCTGGCGCCCGCCGCGGGCCTCTGGCGGGCTCTGGCGGGCTCTGGCGGGCCTCAGGCGGGCCCGCCGCACCCGCGGGCCTCTGGCGCCCGCCGCGGGCCTCTGGCGGGCTCTGGGCGGGCCTCAGGCGGGCCCGCCGCACCCGCGGGCCTTTGGCGCCCGCCGCGGGCTCTGGCGGGCTCTGGCGGGCCTCAGGCGGGCCCGCCGCACCCGCGGGCCTCTGGCGCCCGCCGCGGGCTCTCGATCGGTGTCGACGTGGCCGGCCTGCACGAGCGGCGGGCTCTGGCGGGCCTCAGGCGGGCCCGCCGCACCCGCGGGCCTCTGGCGCCCGCCGCGGGCCTCTGGCGAAGCCCGCCGCACCGCGGCGCCGCACCCGATCGCACCGCTCGCACCGCACCCGCGGCACCCGCCGATCGCACCGCTCACCGCACCGCAGCGCCGTCGAGTGACAGGACAGGTCACACCAGGCCGGGCGGCCTTGCTCGAGGTCCTGTTAGTCGCTTGTTAGATTGCATGTATAATCTCACCGCTCACTATGTCAAAGAAAACTAACGTCACTCAGTCCGTTCCAGGAACCCCGCTCACCGCGTCAGAGATCGGGCGCATGGGTGGCAGTCGGAATACCCCGAAGCAAGTACGCGCGCGTAAGATGAATGCGCAACGTGCCGGCCGGCCGCGCCGCGTCTGCGTGCACTGCGGTGAGCGCGTCTACGGCGGGCACGTCGATCGCGCGCTCGACACGACGTGCGGTGCACACGCCTGGCGCTGGCAAACCCGCGCCGAGGTACACGCGCTCGCGCAGGCCTCGCCGTCGAAGAAAGGCAAACGTCGATGAGTGACGATCTGAACGTTCAGGCCGATCGTCTCATCGCGGCGCTCACGCGCGAGATAGAGAACCTCGGCCCATGTGAGTTCGTCTTCTCGCCGCAATCGATGCTCCGTTGCATCGGCTTGTTACAGTTAGCCGCGCGACACCCGCGCCTGTCGAAGGATCATCAGCGATTCATTCGCACGTTTGTCGAACATGGGCGCAAATACTTTGCGCAGTGCCCTGCGGCGCTATCAGTCATCGAGGCCGGCGACGATCCGCGCCGGGACATGCTGTCATGAGTGACGAGACGATCATCGCGTGGACGGACCGCACGTGGAACCCGTGGCGCGGCTGCACCAAAGTGAGTCCCGGCTGCGCGCACTGCTACATGTTCACCGCGCAGCGCCGGTACGGACGTGACCCGGAGATCGTGACTCGCTGTCAGACCTGGGGTCAGCCGCGCAAGTGGCAGCTCGCCGCGGCCGCGGCCGGCCGCATCGAGCGCGTCTTTACCTGTTCGTGGAGCGATTGGTTTCACGTCGACGCCGATCCGTGGCGCGACGAGGCCTGGGCGATCATCAAGTCGTGTCCGTCGCTGCACTTCCAGATCCTGACGAAACGTGACGATCGCATCGCCGCGAACCTGCCACGTGACTGGGGCTCTGGCTATCCAAACGTGTGGCTCGGTGTGAGCATCGAGAATGACCGCTTCACGTACCGCGCCGATCGTCTGCGCTCGATTCCCGCGGCGGTGCGCTTCATCTCGGCCGAGCCGCTACTTAGTCCGCTGCCATCGCTCGACCTGCGCGGCATCGATTGGCTGATCGTCGGCGGTGAGTCGGGCCCGCGGTATCGGCCGATGGATCATGCGTGGGTGCGCGAGCTCCGGGAGAAGTCCAAGCGGGCCCGCGTGGCATTTTTCTTCAAACAGTCGGCGGCGCCGCGCACCGAGATGGGCATCTATCTCGCCGGCACGATCGTGCGTGAGTACCCGCGGCCGCGGGTGATTCCCTTGTCAGTCGATCATGCGCGGTCGTAAACCGCTGCCGTCCTGGCGCAAAGAACTCGCGGGCTATCCCGGTAAACGCGGCACCAATCCAGACGAGCCCAAGCCGGCCGTGAGTGACGACGCCTTTCTGACACCGCCGGCGGAGTTAGTCGATGCGCCGCTGGCGCTCGCCGAATGGCAGCGGTTGGCGCCGCTGTTAGTCCAGGCCCGCCAGATCACGAATGCCGATCGTGCCGCGCTGCTCGCGCTCTGTCTCGAATGGGCGCGGTACCTCGATGCGACGGCGAAGGTCCGCACCGCCGGCTTAGTCGTCAGTACGCCGAACGGGTACCCGATTCCGAATCCGTATCTGTCGATCGCGACAAAGGCGCTCGCCGGGTGTGCGCGGCTCTGGCCGGAACTTGGGCTCACGCCGTCGAGTCGATCGCGCGTGACTGTGACTCGCCCGCCCGCCGACGATCCATTTAGTGAATTCGATCAGCCGATGCCGCCGGCACCGCCAGGCCCGCGGCGCTCGAATTAGTTGAGGCCGCGATCATGGCGCGGCACCCGATCGACGCCTATGTCCGCAGCGTCGTCAGTGGCAAAGTGCCGGCCGGTAAGTATCATCGCCTCGCGTGCGAGCGGCACGAGTACGATCGCCGGCGTGAAGGCACCCGCCGGTTTTCGTATCTGCTAGACCTCGATCGCGCCGATCGCTTCCTGCGTTTCGGCGAGCAGTTGAAGCACTACAAAGGTGAGTGGGCCGGTCAGTTCATTCGCTGGCAGCCGCATCAACAGTACCGCCTCGGCTCACTCTTCGGATGGGTGCATCGTGATAGCGGGTTGCGACGGTTCCGGCATTCGTACAACGAGCTACCGCGCAAACAAGGGAAGTCGCTTGAGGATGCGGTGGTCGCCGTCTACGCCACATTCTTCGACGGCGAGCCCGGTGCCGAAGGGTACTGCGCGGCGACGAAGAAAGACCAGGCGCGGATCGTTTTCAACGATGCGAAGCGGTTAGTGCTCACGAGCGGGTTGCGCACCCGCATCGCGGTGCTGATGTCGAACCTCTATCGCGACGTGAGTGCGTCGAAGCTCGAACCACTTGGCGCCGACGAAGATTCACTCGACGGCCTCAACATTCACTTTCTCAGTCTGGATGAAATTCACAAGTACAAAACGCGCGGCATGATCGACGTGCTCGAAACGTCGACGGGTGCGCGCCGTCAACCGATCGTCTTCAAGATCACGACGGCGGGTGACGATCCGAATTCACCGTGCGGGCAGGAGCACCACTATGCGTGTCAGATCCTTGAGCGCGTGTTAGTCGATGATACGTACTTCGCGTTCATCGCTCACGCCGATCCGTCAGACGATTGGACGAGTCTGAAAACCGCGCGCAAGGCGAATCCCAACTACGGCGTCTCAGTGAAGCCCGATGATCTCGCGGCGTTAGTGCGCAAGGCACAAGGCATTCCCGCCGCGGCCGCGGCCTACAAACAGAAACGGTTGAACATCTGGGTGCACACGAGTCAGCCGTGGCTATCGCTCGATGGCTGGCGCAAAGGTCAATCGCGCACGTGGGCGCGCGAGGACCTGCGCGGTCAGCCGTGCGCCGTCGGCATCGACCTCGCCTCGAAACTCGACTTGTGCGCGATGACGGCGTTGTTTCCACCGACACCGAACGTGAGTCAGTGGCGCGTGCTCCGATGGATTTGGACGCCGGCCGACACGTTAGAGGATCGCGCGCATCGTGATCGGGCGCCGTATCCGCAATGGGTCGAAGCGGGACATCTGATCGCGGTGCCTGGGACCAAGGTGAATCATCAGGTGATTCGCGATGCGCTCGCGCAGCTCGCCGCGCTCGCGGTGATTCAAGCGGTCGGCTTCGATCCTTGGCATGCCGATCAGTTAGAAGTCGCACTCCAAGAGGAAGACGGATTCAGTGAGGATCAGATCCTCGAGGTGTCGCAAACCTACGCGGGTATGTCGAGCGGCTGTAAGGAGCTTGAAGCGGAAGTGCTCGCCGGCGCGGTCAATGCCGGCGCTTGCCCGGTGATGGAGTGGGCGGCGAGTAACATCGTGGTGAAACGTGACGACAAAGACAATATCCTGCCGGCGAAGAAACGCAGCCGCGGCCGCATCGATCCGATCGTGGCGCTCGCGATCGCCTGGAACATCCTGTTACGCCTCACCGCGGCGCCCGTCGCCGACGATCCCGATTTAGTCGTGGCGTGACTCGCTTACTTGGTATCGCTCGCGCGCTCGCGTTCCTGTCCGGTCCGCGGTGCCGGCGCCGGCGAGCTGCCCGCGGCCGGCCGCGTCCGTCCGAAGTAGAACCCGATTACCAGGCCGACGATCGTCCACCATTCCGGCGGCATCCGCGCTTCGCTATGCCACGTCGACAGCGCAACGACTCCGCCGCACGTGGTCATCACCACGAGGATCGCAATCACCGATTGCGTATACTCCCAGACGTGATTGACGCGCCGATCGCTTGTGACCGCGAGTGCCCGTTCCACCTTACTCGCCACGGTCAGCATGGCGGTCTGATACCGACGGGTGCCGGCATCCGGCTCAGTCGGTGCGAGGTCGGGTAATGGCATTTGTCTATGTGATCGGCCCGTGTTACCGCTGCCTGCGATTGTTTTCGTACAATCCGTTCAGCGTGCCGAGTCAAACGATCGACGCGACGCGTGAGCCGGTCTGTCGGACGTGCCTCAATGAAATCAATCAGTCGCGCATGGCGCGCGGCCTCGCGCCGATCGTGCCGGCGCCTGGCGCCTATGATCCCGACGAATTCGGCGGAGTGCCGTAATCGATCACAGCCTCAGAATAACCGGACCATGAAAAACCGATTCGGGTACGTGAGATTCGTACTGCCGGTCGACAGGTTGGCACCGCTGATTTGATACGCCTGCACGCCATACCGATCGTTCGCGTTGAGACTCACCAGATCGGACACCGATAACACTTGCGGCACACCTGCCGCCATATTCATCCCGAGCATGTAAGTCGTGCGCTCGAATCCGCTCTGATTCCGCTGAAAGGAGACGCCACGTTCGCCGGTCGCATTGCCCGCAAAACTCACCGCGGCATGTACCAGATAAATGCCGGACGCTGGAACCACGAGGTAGGTGCCGCCGCTGCCGATGCCGGCGAGCGCATAGAACGCACTATCAAACGCGAGCACCGTCCACGTCGCACTCGCGATCGATTGGACGGCCGAGTGATAGACGCTGCCGCGCGTACCGCCAGGCATCGCGCTCTGCACGAAGGCCGTGGTCGCGATCTGCGTGGTGTTTGTGCCGGCCGCGGCGGTGGGCGCCGTCGGCGTGCCGGTGAGTGCCGGCGAATCGAGCGCGGCCACGCTGCCCCAGCCCCAGCCATCCGGTTGGCCGGCATCGCGCATACAGACCTGACCATTGAGCCCGCCGGCCATCACCTCGCTATCGTTCCACTGCGGCGTATCGATGTCCGCGCCGGCCGGCGGTACGAGCGATTGATGTCGATGATGAATCGTGCCCGCATTCGTCGCCATTGGTTAGACCGTTCGTAAAAACACGCGCTGCAACAGATCGGCAAACGTGAATCGATTCGACGTGGCCGTGACCGCATACCGCGGATACAACTGCGGCGCGGGGTCAAACGTGATCGTGACTTCCGAGATCAGGAAGTACCCGCTATAGCCCCAGAGCCATCCCGTGTTGTATGCGCCAGGATTGAACGCGTTCGGTGAAAAGGCGCCAGAGGCCAGCGCGATGCCGACGATCGAGCCGGCGCGAGTTCTCGGATCACGGCACTGATACGTGACACCGATCGTCGGATCAGCAAACGTGGCGAGGTCCGCATCGCACACGGCAATCAAACTCGGTTCCGAGCGGCGTTCGTCGACGATCATGTATTCACGAATGCCGTCAGTCGGCGCCCCAGTCGAATCGCGTTCGAGTTGCCCGAGCGCGATTTGTGCGGTGACGTTATCGCGTTGCACGAGGATGTGCACCGCAGAGCCGCGCGCCATGCCGCGCAGTACGCCCGTCACACCGAGTAAGACGGGCGCCGGCGAAATCTGCGTGTTATACGGAATCGTGGTGATGATCGAACCAGGCCCGGTGGCCGGAATGCCGGTGAGTGAGTTCCCGCTGACGCCGGTGTAGCGAATGACTTGTTGCCCAGTGATGACCCATCCGCCTGTGCTCGCAAAGGGCGCGGTGCCGGCGGTCGGGATGGACGTGGAACCAGCCAGAACCTGACCGGTGACTTGAGTCAGACCCGACGTGTTACTCGTGGGCGCATTGGCGCCGAGCGTGCCATCAGCCGCGGCGTCCGTCCAATTCCCGGTGGTCGTGTTATCAGCGATCGTGAGTAGCAATTTGAGCTGACTGCTATTCACCGCAGTGCGATAGATCTTGCGCGACGTGACGGACGATGGCCCCGTCGCCACGTTGTAAATCACGACTTGATTCGCGGCCGTGGTATTTGTCGGTGGCGGCGCCACGCCGAGCGCGGCATCGGCCGTCGTATCCGTGTAACTCGTGGTGGTGTTGTCGTTGATTGTTGTGACTAAGAAGAGATCCGTTTGATTCGCGCGTGACCGATAGAGCCGGCGCGCGGTGATGCCGGCCGGTCCAATTTGAATCCCGGTGATCGCCACGGTCCTGCGTGGCAGACCGATTCCGGTTTGCGGTGGCGTAAACGTACCCTGCGTGAAATCGGCGCCGACACCATCCTGTGCCCAATTGCGATCGCTGCCCACGGTACTGAGATGCGCGCGGCCGGTCCAGGCGCCGTTGACGTTTCGATAGATCCGTTTCGCTTGCGTGGTGCCCGGCGTGGGCATCGGCACATTGCTCAACTGAATATTTTGCGCGAACGTGCCGCCACTGCCGACGGTCGCGACGACGGTGTTACTCGGCGGGCCAATTCCGGTTTCCACGCCGGCCGGATCGATATACGTCATCACGTACGCCACTTGTGCGCCGACAGGCCACAGCCCGCTATTGTTCCCGCCGTTCTGTGCGGCGGTGCCCGGCGGTCCCGGCGTGGCATCATTCGACGTGGTGACGCTGTTACTCGAGGTGAGTACGGTGGTTTCACCGCTCCCACTGACAAACGTGATTCCGTACCGATGGCTGCCGGCATCTGGGCCCGGTCCGGCTGTCGCCGCGGCCGGTAACGTCGGGTGCGAGCTCGGTGGCGCGAAGGGCCCGGTATTGATCGCGCCGATCGGACCCGGCGTGGTTTCACCCGCGGCGGTGACCCACGTATAGGCGTACCAATACGATCCGTTCAGGAGTCCAGTACCTTGTTGCCCAGCCACGCTCGGCGCCGCGGTGGGGCTCGCGCCCGGTCCGACGATCGTCCCGCCTCCACCCGCGCGAATGCCGGTGTACGTGAGTGGTTGTCCTTTCGCGCCGGCGTCGGTGATGCCGCCGACGGCGCGGCCGCCAGTGGCCGTAAACATCGCGACATCGGCGAGCGGAATGATTGTTTCGTTGGCGCCGACATCGACCGGTGTTTGTGAGCCGGCGCCACGTCCGATGACTCGCGTTCGCACCTGCGAGAGATCGATGTGAAAGCTAATCGGCGGATCATTGAGCGGCGGATTCACGATCGTGATTGAATCCGGTGGCACCAGGCCGGATTCTGGCGGGATAAAGAAATGCAGATCGCGCGCGTAGTCAATTTTCGCGCGGCCGTTGATCTGCGTGGCGACCTGCGCGATGCACGACATGAGCGGCTCGGAACCATCGAAGTTGATCGTGACTGCTGGCAGACCATCTTGTACGTGATTCGTGGTATAGCCTGGCGGCGCGAAACGGCCCATCAAATCCTTCACCAGACTGGTGGCGGATTCGCCGACATACGAGATGATCGGCCGTCGGCGGTTGAGCGCAAACGTGTAATCGATCAACGTGACCGGCCATTGCATACACGGTTGCGTCGGTCGACTCACGTACGTTTCATCACGCGCTTGGATCAGCCCGCCGAATAACAGATTGGTTGCCGTGAAATCGCCGAGGCCGATTTCGATTGCACTACCCACGTCGACCGCTTCGTTGATGATCGTGAGCGATCCGGTGTTGGGTTGCGATCCGATGACATCGTGCAGAGTCACAACGGGAAAGCGGACTCGCGGCGTGACCGAACCGTTGATCCGAAAGACGACGGGTGGACTAGTTGGGGTGGCAGCCACGAAACTAGGCCGCCGGCCATTGCCGCGTTTGTTTCATCATCCGCGTGAGTTCGTCGAACAATGGCCGCGCCAAGTCAGCGATCGATCCGTTGACGTTGAACGTATTGACCATCGTGAGTCCGCCACCCGATGCGGTCGGCAGAATGTTGCCGGACGCCGACGGTTGAAACAGTTCGGGCCCGCGCTCGCCGACTAAGTAGGTGCGTCCGACGTCGACCGGTCCACCCGCCGCGCGCGTGATCAGCGGCAGGCGCCCGCTGCTCATGCCCGTCAAAAAAATCTCGCCGCGTTCCATCTGGGCTTGGCGAATCGCCCAGTCGCGCATCACGGTATCGCTGGTTTGACTCATCGCCGTCTGCACCGCATACGTGGCAGCCACCATGTTGTTCGTGCCGGCGACGACCACACCTTGAAACGACATGAAGGCTTCTTGTTGTCGGCGGTATTCATCGACCACGACGTCGCCGGTGGTCCTCGCCGCGGCCTGTTGCTCGGCCGCGCGCTCGGCCGCGGATTTGCCGATGAGTACCACCATGTCATTCACCGGGGTGAGTGCGTCGATTTGTTGCTGCGCCCGCATCCGCACTGCGGCGGTCCAGGCATCAAGTTGATCCGTCGTGCCCTTGAACGCCGCGATCGTTTCGGTTTCCCACCGACGAATCATCGTGATCTTGAATTCGTTCTCCGTCATCGATTGCTTCATCACATAGTCGGCATTCTCCTGTTGCAGCTTGTGCAATTGATCGTAGCCGGCGATCGACGCCTTCACGTAATCGAGTTCCGCGGTGCTTTTGCGTCCGATGTTTTCCAAGCTGACGGTCGCGTGATTCTGTTCAATCTCCGCCAGTTTCTTCCGGGTTTCCGTTTCATCCTTGACCGCCTCGCTGACGGCGTGAATCTGCGTGGCCGTCAGCCCGTAGGCATTCGCGAGCGCGGTTTGTGACACGCCGGCTTCAAGGTAGTACTTGATCGCCTCGACGGTTTCCCCGTCGATGCCGGCGAGCGTTTGCCAATAACTGCCGCCCACCGAATTCAATTCGACCATCGCATCGTTGAACGGTTTCATCGCGGCGACCGCTTTGTTGGTCGATTCCTCGAGCTGCTTCCCGGTGGTGTCGAGTAACGTCAGCACCTCGGTGCCTTTCGGCACGTGAATTTGCAGGTCCTCGACGCCTTTCTTCCATTTCTCGACGAGCTTGTCGGGTGTGTTCGCGGCATCCAAGGCGGCGTCCTTGAGTTCCTGTAATTTGCGTTTCGCTTCCTCTAGTGCGTCGAGTTTGATCGGGCTTTCGACTTTTCCACGTAAGAGATCGTACGCGGCGCCGGCCCAGTCGAATTTTTCCTTCCATCCTTCCATCATCGAGACGATACCGCCCGAGAGGTCGACCCATTGGTTCAGTGCCTTCGCGCCGTCCCAGAGTCCGCTCACCAGTGCCGACAGTGGGCCGATGAGCGGTTGCCCGATACTGATCGCGAAGGCCTCGGCGTGCACCTTGAGCGAGGCCAGTTGCATCTCGAATTCCTTCGCTTGTTTCGCCTGCTCGTCGGTCCACGGCTGGATGTCCCGCGTAAGTTCCATGCCGCGCGCGAGGTCTTCCGCGGCGCCCGCGACTTCGCGCCAACTTCGGCCGAGTAAGTCATTGCCTGTCGCCGCGCGCTTGGCCGTATCGGGAATCGAGTCGAGCGCCGTCGCAATCGTCAACAGCCGTTGATCCACGCCCATCGCTTGGAGTTGGTCGGCGCTGATCCCGATCGTGTCGATCGCCGCTTTGAATTCCTTCGAGCCTTCGCCCATGCGCTGCTCTAGTGCGAAGGCCGCATTCTGGAGACTCTCCATCGAGACGCCGCCGACTTCGGCTGCGTTCGTGAGTTTCGACAATTGCGGAACCGACATCCCCGTCTTACTACTCATGTCGGCGAGTGCGGCGCCCGCGCTCGCGGCATTCTTCGCCAGCGAGAGCGCGGCGCCCGCGACGGCGGTGACTCCGCCGGCGAGCGCGATCGCTTTGGTGGCGGTCGGGCCCATCGTTTCGGCGAGCGCCGTTAGTCCGTCCTTCGCGGTGCCCAGTGGATTCGCGATCGCGGCCTTGACGTCGAAGCCCTTGACGAATTGATCCCACGCCGTGCCGGCGCCTTTCGTGGCATCGGCCAAGGCAATCATGTCGGCGGGTGCTTCCTGGCCGAGTGCTTTGTATTTCTCGATCGCTTCGGTGACGGTGGCGTTGACCTGACTCATTTCTTTGGCGGTCAAGGTGGACGCACCGCCGACTTCGGTGATCGCGCGGGTGAGCAGCGCCGCTTGTTCGGTGACTTGCCGGCCGGAGAATGAATCCATCATCCGGCCGAGTGACGCTTCGACTTTGTTGACGTCACCATCGAACGTAGACAGTGACGCCTCGGCCTTCTGCACCGCCTCATAGAACGACGAAAAGTCGGCGCGGAACGTCGCGTTAACGGCCACTTAGTGCCTCCAACTCGCGCCGCTGTTCGGCCGCGCGTTCCTCTTCGCGGTTGAGCATGTCGAGAAGGACGTCATACACCTCGCGCGGCAGCTGCGCCACCCATTCGTATCGCCAGTGCATCGCGCGCGCGACTAAGAGATCGCTCTTAATCCAGTCGCGCCATCGAGGATTTTTTTTTGTTCCTCGGCCACGCGCTGCGCCTGGGCCTCTTCGTGTTTGTCGACGAGTTCGGCCACTTCCCGAAACACGTGATTCTGTAAGTTCAGCAGCGCCGCTTCGGACAATGGGACGGGGTGCCCTTGCGCATCGCAGAACGACCAGCCGACGAGGTACTCCAGTAGTCGCGTGAGTCCGACACGTTCGGGGTCGAGCTTCGTGACTTCGCCCGGCGTGACGCCATCCTTCACCATGCCGGCCCACACCTTGCGGTGCTCGCCGGCATTCAGCTCGCGCTTCACGTCGATGTAATGCCCGCTCGTGAGTGCGAGCCGCACCACTTCAGGCTGAACGAACGGACATGGCAGCGGTTGTGACATAGATCGTGGTTCCTTTCTCGACGCCGATCAGCCCATCGAGATCCGCGGTAATTGTGAACGGTGCGCTCGCCGGCGGTCGATCGGCGCCGTCGAAGTGAATTGCTCGAATCTCACCGTGCCATTCGCCTTTGTCATGCGGTGCGATGAACATCAGCGGGCGCTGCGTCAGCTTGAAGGCATCGCACTGAATGACCGTCGCCACCAGGCGCCACGTGCGGGCCTTCGTTTGACGGTTGCGGCGAATCGTGACCGTGTATCCGTTGATCGAGGCCGCGAAGTAATAGCCCCACTTCAGCGACGCGACGACGCCTGTGACGGCGTGAATCGAGACATCCACGGTTCTACGGTTTCATCGACCAGTTACCCGCGGCGTCCCACTTCCCGCTAATTGAGACGGCGCCGGTCGCACTGCAATTCACCGACCCATCGAGGTTGGCCTTACCCTCGAACAAGTAGGTCGGCTCAGTGGAATCGGGAATCAAGTCGAGCATCACCGCGACATCGCCGAGCACCGCATCGAAGAATGTCGGTGACGAGGCCGAGTTCCACCAGCCCGCGACGGTCCCGGAGTAATCAGGCAACCCGGCCACACGCTGTTTGTTCGTGTCACCGAACGCCGTGACTTCGACACGGTCCTTCGCCATGTCGAGCGTCCATTCGCTCATGTCGGCGACCATGATCAGACCAGCGCCGCCGGCGCCCGTCGGGTCCATCTTGATCTGCCCGTTCTTGCCGTGAATGCGTCCGCCAGCCATAGTCGCTCCTATCTGTTAGTTGGGTGAGACACTGACGCGGTACACCGCGCCGCAGTGCTGCCAGCGTTGATCGGGGTTCGCGCTATCGGGCTCTGCGTAGTGCACAAGTTCCGACAATTGAATGCGCATCACGGTATAGCCTGTGATCGGAAACACCGCATCGAGTAGCAGCGCCTGGATACGCTTCGCCGCATTGATCACGTTGAGGCCGCTCTGGGAGTACTCGACCGCTTTGACGAGATAGAGCATTTGTTCGTACGCGATCGCACCTTGCATCTCGGTGACTTCGTGATGCAGTAAGTCGAGCAACACGACTCTGGTTTTCCCTGACGCACTCACCTTCCACCACGTGCCATCCGGCATGATCGTCTTCAGCGTGGCATCGCTCGCAATGCGGTTGAGCACCGCGATGTCGACGTCGATGCTATTCGACACCCGACACCTCGAAGCCCGCGCGTCGCACCAGTTCAACCAGTGCCTGATTCATCTTTTTGCGCCAGCGTTCGGAAATCGGGACGAGTCCTTCTTCCTTCCCGCGTGGTGTGACGCGGCCGCGTGACCAGCCTTCGCGCGTCCTCCGATCCTGCGTGCCGAACTCCCACAAGTGCGCGTGCGGCGAGGTGCTGCGTACGCGGCCGACGGTGCCGAAACGTGAGTTGATGTATTCCGTTTTGATGCCCTTGCGCAAGTTCCCCGTCTCACCGAGCGGGTACGCGATCGCCAGGCTATTCGCCGTAAACTCGGTGTGATTCTCGACAATCTGTCGCCCTTCGGCCGCGAGGTCCTCTGGCAGTTTCTGCAAGGCCTCGCGCAATTCTTTGAGGCCGGTCAGTTCGATCTCGAGTAGGTTGCCGCGGCCGCCCTTCTTTGCCATCTATCGCCTCGGATCGTTCGCGATGCGCGACCTCTGCGCCATGTCAGTGAAGGCCGCGGCGAGCGCGGCGAGCTGCTCTGTCCTCACGAGGATTTCGTACCGCAGTCGCATCAGGCCGTCGGGTGGGATCACAAGCTCGATGTGCGCGGCGTTCGGCGGCACGAGCCCGACATCTTCCAGCGGTTTCGTAATGTGCGGCGGGAGCACGTATGCCATCGTCACTTTCTCTCTTCGCCGGTGAGAACCCGGTCAACGTTGCGCTCATCGCGGCGCTCGTCGCGCGGCTGCTGCGCGCGCTCAAGTTCAACTTGTAACGCAGCGATTTGGAAAATCAGGTCGCCGATAATCCCTTTCAGTTTCGCTTCCACGGTGGACGGTTCAGGCAACGGCCACGCCTTTCCACGCGCCGCCAAGTCGTACCCAGATTTTATTGGCGGTCGAATCGAGCACCAACATACCGTCCGCTGCTCCCGATACATCCGCATCAGTCGGCGTGCCCGTCTTGACTTTGTTGACGACGGAACTACTCACGAAAATATTTGTAAATCTCTTTGCGGCAGTACCCATGACGTATAACGCATCATTCGATGGGACGAGGTGTCCTGTGACATTGATAATCGCATTCCCGCCACTAACCAATGTCAGATTATCGGCAGCATTGATTGTGACGCCGATAACATCAGCGTTGTTCGCCGCGTTCCTCCAACTAATCGCCTGATTATTCGCGAGACGGATCGCGCCGCTCGTCGCTGGATTGGTGCCGATACTGAGCGACGTGCCAGCATAGATACTGCGCCATTTCTGAGCTGCCGCGCCTAAATCCTGCGCGTTGTCGGTGGCGTTTGGTCGCAACACTGTTGACGTGAGGATATAGTTCACACCGCCCGCGCCAAGTAACACGTAATTCGTCGTGACCAGATTTAAGGTCGTGCCATAGAAGTAGGTGTTATACGCGCCGTCACCAAATTCCACCGCATCGGCCGTGCCGACCTTGACTAATTGAATATTGGCCGTATTGGCGTTGTTTCGTAATTGAATCGTGGTGTTATTGGCGAGGCGGATCGCGCCGGTCGTCGCCGGATTGGTGCCGATACTGAGCGAACTAGTCAGCGCCAGATCGGTCGGAAACCGCGCCGTCGGAATCGTCCCGCTCGTGAGATTCGCCGCGTTGAGAGCGGTCAATCCCGTCGTGACACCCGTGCCACCATCGGCGATTGGAATCGGCTTCGTCGCGAGACTCGCCGGCAGTCGCGCCAGATTGATCGTGCCTTGCGTGATCACTGCGGCATCGAGCGCGGCAATCGCATCGGTGCCGCCGATCTCGTGGGTAACATGATGCGCGAGCGGCGGTGCGGCCGCGGCCGGATGAAAGGCCGGCAGCGTCCCCGCACCCGCACACGTGAGAATGCCCGCGGCCGACGGGACCGAGGTCCAGCCATCGAGCGCCGTCGTATCTCGCACCAGCACCGAGCCGGTTTCGTCGCCGCCGAGGATCACGAGGGAGTCATTCCACTCGTCAGACGAAATGTCCGCGGCGGGATTGTCGGGTAAGTCGGTGTGATGCCGATGATTGATCGTGCCCATCAGCGCGTCGTCCTATCGAACACCGCCGGATCAAAGAGCGGCATCCCGGCCTTCACGCCCGCGTCCGTGATCCGCTCTTCGCACGTGAGGACCATGTCGACGTTGCGCTCATCGCGATTGCCGATGCCGGTCACGTTGAAGTAGCGGGTGCGGCCTTGTAAGTCGATGAATCGCAGGCGCGTCCGTGTCGACACGCCGGGGTGATACGGCCCGCTAATGATGTGCGTCGCCGACGTGACGACCGTCCCGGCGGTGACGCGCTCGAGGTCCGCAATGCTCGCGTTCTGGATGCGGACATAGATCGCCGGCGGATTCAAGTCGCTCCAGCCTTCGGTAAATCCGCCGACCCCATCGGGCATCGCTTCGCCGGGGTCCTGCAACGTGACGCGATGCGGCCGATCGCCGACCGCGGTTTGTACGCCGATCACGGCAGGATCTCCAGGCGCCACGGCTCGATGAGTTCCGCGTAGCCGTACGGCACGTCTTCGATCGATTCAACGCTCGCGAGGTCGCGGCCGAGGGTCGCGTAATGCGCGGTGAGTAATCCGACGAGTTGCATCAGGTCGGGCGGAATCTCCGTCGGTGTACTCCAGCCTGCGACCACTTCGATCACCCACGGTTGAAACGATCGCAACGTGCCCGCCGGCGCCGTGGTGAAGCCGATGCGACCGCCGGCTTTGTCGATCGTGTAGGTCGCCGGATCGATGATTTGCTCCGTCCCATCCGCGAGCACCGCGGTGACGATCGCCGATTGAATCGGACGCACGGTCAGCTGTAACACGATCGGCACCGCGTCGTAGTAGAGCTCCCGCGTCTGGGTCAGCAGCGCCAGTGAGCCATCGGTTTCGACTTTTGTCCGCGCGGTCCTGATAAAGCCGTTCATCAAGTCATCGCGCGGATCACCATCGGGCCAATCGAGGCCGGCGCGCAGCTTCCCTTGTGCGAGCGTCAGTGGCTCGTTACTCGGCGGCACGGTGATCACTGACACCAGGTGCTCGCCGAGCGGCGAGATCAGATCATCGAAGTCGATCATGATGAGGCCTTCGGCCGGCGCCGATAGGTCTTTGTCGTAAACGTAGTCGACGGCTCTGGCGCCGGCTTCGGCGCCGCGCTGCCGCCGGCCGTCCCAGTCGCGGCCGGCAGTGGCGCGGACACCGACACCGTTTGTTGCGCCGTCGACGGATACGGCGCGGCGATGTAACCCTGGCTCGTGCACGTTGTGTGCGGCGCATCATCGACCGGACACGGACCAGGATCAGCTTTCCACCACCAAAACATCACGTGACTCCACCGTCAGGGCTTGATCCCAGCGGTCCACGCGGCGCCGCCCCAGTACGCCTTACTCCCGTCGCCCAGCACAATGTATTGCCCAGTGGTCCACGCCGTTGCCGGTGACGCCGTGATCGTATTCATGTCCTGAAACCGATTCGGCCGATCGGAGTTCGTCGGGGTCCACGCGCCGGGTATGCCCGCCGTCGCGCCTGTCGAGGCGGGCCCGTTGTTACTCCACCCAGGTATGTCCATGTCGATGCCGCCCGCTGGCACGGCGAGCGCGCCGATGCCGAGGTCTTCGGGCACGTTCGTCCAGCCCGGTTCAGGCGGCGGTGTTTCGTCTGCCATTGGACGATCCTTCCTTAGTTGAGTCCGGTCACTTTGCCGAACGCACCAGGCCGATACACCGCGAGCGCGAGGCGTTCTTCCGCGCGAATCGCGACGAGGTTTTTGATGAAGTAGTCTTGGTGACTGTTACTCGCTTCGACGCGAATCCCACCCTTGCGGAAGACTTGTGACTGCGTGCTGAACGCACCCACCAGTCCCGTGCCCGCAACGATCGACGGCGTGACCGCGACGGGTAAGCCCCACAACGACGGCGTCGGGAGCGGCGAGAATGGTCCCATGCCGTAGTACTGCCCGTTGTTGTCTTTGCTGATCTGGATCTTGAACCAGTTGGCCGGATTCAGCATGTACCCATCGGGATAGACAAACGAGCTGGTCGCGATCGCCATCGTCTGCCGCGCGAGCACATCGGCGTTTGTTTCCGGTGGCGTGGCCGCCGAATCGCGCGCCAATGCCGGCGCGAGGCCCGACCGATTCATGAGGCCGAGCACATTCGGCGGGGTGCCGTTGCCGTTGAGTAACTGGTCTTCCTCGGCGAGTTCGACACCGAGCCGCAAGCGCGCATCGATGTAACTCTCCATCGCGGGCACGTCTTCCAGGAGTTCCTCGGTGACAGGAATCCAATGCGCAATCTTCGACACCGGGTCCGTTTTCTGATCGAAAACTAACGTGCTTTCCGGCTTCGCGGCGCCTTCTGCCACGGGCGTCGCCGCATTGGTGAAGACCGTTTCCACCATGTAGACGATCGCGTTTGAATCCGTTGTGCCCGAGCCCATCAAGTCGGCGACCACCAGGCGCTTGAATAGGAGCGGCTGAATCCCGGGTAGATACTGCGGCACGATCAGTTTGCCGGCCGACGCGGGGTCAGAGGTGATCGTGGTCGCACGTAGGTTGAAGCACTCGACGGCGCCGGTTGACCAGGAACTCGACCCGCGATGTAACCGACTCTTGATCAGGTTCTGGAATTCAGCCGACTGCACAAACTGCCGGCCGACTGATTGCTGATGCAACGTGAGTCCGGTGCCGCCATTGCCACCGGTCGAGGTCGGCCGCGTGCCGGCGCCGCCCGTCATCTTGTCGAGCCGTGCGAGCATCGAGGCGTCACTTTGTGCGCGATCGATTTTCTTCTGAATCTCTTCCGCGGCTGCCAGCGCCGCGTCGATACTCGCGCGCTCGTCAGCCGTCATCAGTCGGCCGGTGACCGCCGGCGCGGTGGCGGTCGCCGGGGTGACATGCTCCTGACAGGTTTGCGTGATCGTTTCGATGAGTGCGCGGGCCTTGTTAGTCGCCGCGCGCAAATCCGATTCCCATTGCACGGTATTCATCGCAGCCTCTTTGTCGTGAGTGCAAGCACTCGCTGCTCGTACTCGACAAACGACGCATCGATCGCCGCGCGTGATTCCTGGGACGTGGCCGGCGGTGCCGGCTCCTGGTCCGTGACCACGGGCGGTGACTCCAGCGTGCCGCGCGCGTCGCCGCTCGAGGTCGGCTTACTCGCGCGGGCGAGTGTGTTTTCAAACGTATCGATCCGATCGATCAGGCCGGCACTTAGAGCGGCCTCGGCACCGAGCGCGCGGCCTTCGCCGAAACCCTTGCGGACCTCGGCTGGTGACACACCGCGGCCTTTCGCGACGTCGCCGACAAAGCGCCCGTACGATCCATCGATCAAGGTTTGGACGTGCGCGCGGGCATCCTCGGACAGAGGCCCGCCGTCGGCGCCTTCGCCTTTGTATTTGCCCGCGGTGAAAACTTCGCGCTTGATGCCCATCTTCGCGAGCATCTCGCTCACGTCATCGTGCAAGGCATAGACGCCGATCGATCCGACCATTGCCGAGGGTGACGCGACAATCTCAGTCGCGCACGCCATCGGCCAGTAACTCGCTGAGGCCATCAGGTACTGTGCGTGCGCGATGATCCGTTTCTGCGTGCGCGCCTTCAGGACCTCGCGCGCGAACTCGGTCGCACCCGCGACGTTCCCGCCTGGACTATCGACGTCGAAAACGACGGTCTTCACATTCGGATCATCGACGGCGGTTCTGAATTGTTTGCTGAGTAACTCGAATGACGTGCCGCCGCTCATGTCGGAAAACAGATTCATGCGCGGTGCGAGCACACCCGCGATCGGAATGACCGCCACGAGCCCGCCGCTATTGACCGGATGCACGCGCGTCTCTCGCGCTTGAATCGCCGCGGCGATCGCGTCCTCGTCGGGGTCCTCGCCGACGATGCGCCGCACGAGAATCCCCGCGACGATCGCGCGCATCGCGGGCGTAATCGCCCACGGGTGCTCCAGTGCGAACGCGACTAAGTGCTCGTATCGCGCGCTATCACGCCGCTTGGTCATAGCTGTACTCCACTGGCCGCGGTTCCCGATCGGCGCCGAAAGCCTGGCGCCCTTCGAGTAAGAGCGTGTATGTCTCGTCAGTGACCCGCGCCGCATACGTCCAGGCCTCGCCGCGGCCGAGGTGACGCGAGAGGTCCGCCGCGAGCTCGCTGGTGCACCGCTGGTGATTCAGGGCTTCGGCGCGCTCGTCGACTGGTAGCCGCTCCAGTCGCGAACGTTGTCGGGCCCAGTGCGCGCGCACGATCGACGGCACCGCGGCGCCGGCCGCACCAGGCCGCACTTCGACCGATGGCCCGCCGCGTGGTTCGTTCAAGCGATCAGCGCGCGGATCATCGAGGCGCGGTAAGTTCAAGCGAGAGCGCGCTTCATTCGCCGTCATGATCGGCCCGTCGACCGCTTGCCGCAGTGAGTCCGCCTGCTCTTCAAACGAACCCTTCATCTTGTCGGCAATGTTGAATTCGGTGTAAATGCCGGCGGTATCCTGACAGTCCGGCAGCAGTTGTAATTCGATCGCTTGCGCCAGCATTTCCAGCCAGGGCCCGAGGCAGTCTTGGTACAGCTGTTTGTGCTGCTCTTTGATGTTGCTGAAGGTGGCGTGATCGAGAATGCCGACCATCGGGAGCGGAATGTGCCAGGCCGCGGCGCACTCTTCGCGCGTGAGTTTGCGCGCGTTGAGATAGTCGGAATCCTTCATCGAGTAGGAAATCTCTTTGAAGGTCATGCCGTCTTCTAAGACCGGGACGGCGCCGACACTCGCGGGACCGGTGTACCGCTGCTGCCACTGCTCACGCCATTTTTGTTTCTGTTCGGGCGTCCACCTCGGTGCGTCCTTCGGCCGCTCGATGATGCCTTCCATGCGAGAGGCATTGCGCCAGTACCGTTCGCGGTGCTCGCCGGCGGCCGCTTCCTCAGCCAGTACCCGCCGCAACGTTTCGATCGGTGAGAGGCCGAAGATGGGATTTAGTGGGTTGTACCCGTTCGCATAGACGACTTCCGACGGCGCAAAGGGCGTCTGCGTATTGCCGTGATAGATGAACGTTTCCGGCAGTAATCCGCCTTCGACCGTCATCGACGGCGGTGGGACGCGCACCAGGCCGATGCGATCGGGCTCGCGCACCTTCAGCCAGTACGCATTGAAATAGAGCGCGAGATCCGCCACGTAACTCTCGAACAGGCGGTACCTCGAGGTGTACGGGTTCGGGTGCTCCAGCCAGTCGCTGAGTTGGTGATCGGCCAAGCGCACCCGATCGGTATCCGACACCCGCCGAAACACGTGATACCCGACTTGTGCGATGTTGCGCGCGAGAAAGTCGACGCAGGTCCGCACGTTCGGCTGTGACGCATAGATCAGCGCGTATTGCTGGCCGAGGCCGTAGGTCATGCCGAAGGCCGGCGCCGCACTCACGGTCGGGACTAACGCAGCGCGGCGCTCGGTGCTTTGGAAGACGCCGAAGGATCGGACGATCGCCACTCAGAAGACCTGTAAGTACGCGATGTTGCCGCGATGAATCACGAGTTCGCCTTCGGCCGGAATGCGGCGTTTGTCGGGGTCCGCGTTCGGGTTGACGAGTGCGCCATTGCGCAGCACATACCAGTCGCCGCGCGCACTCCAGAGCACGCCTTCGAGCGCGTTGTCAGGATCACTCTTCAGGTTGACGACAATCACCCGCAGCCGGCACGGTGGCAGACCAAGGATCACGTCAAGCAATGCGCGCAGCCAGGCCCACACGGTTAGTCGCGAGGGTGAGCGGGTGCCGCTGGCGTTGTCGAGTTTTTAGATGTTTATTCGTCTTCCTCAGTCGCTTGTGACTTCGCGGCGGCGAGCTGCCGGCGAATCACTTCCGCGACTGAGACATCGGCGCGGCGGGCATCGTGACAGGCACGGTCATACTGGCGGGCAGGCAACGTGAGACAGAGCGTGACCGATTGGTCGCGCGGATCGACACGAGGCCGGCCGGGTCGACTCATCGCCTAGTCGGCCTCAGATTCTACACTACGCGCGCCAACATCCGTGTGACGTGATGCCCAGTGAGTCGAGCGCGCGCGTGCACTCGCTGACCGCTTCATCGCAGCACTGGTCGCGCGTGTATTCGTACGGCACCGTCTCACCGACGATCAACGTCGGGCGCCCGCGCGTACGTGACTGATGGAACCAGTCGGGCGCCGAATGTGACGGGCAGACGCCCGTATGTCGGTACCCGCTGCTGTCGATGAAGCCGTCTGCACCCGGCATCGGTGTGCCCGGTGCCAGAAAGCGATCGCAAATTTCAATCAATCGATCGAAGTAACGTGGCTGCCCGAACGAGTCAAGCCCCGGTGTCCCGCCTGGCGCCGCGTAACTCGGTCCATTCGAGCCGTGATCCGTTTGATACCAGAGCCCGTCAAGCTCTAGTCCACCTTCGATGTACCACGCTTCCTGCTCGCCTCCGCCGGCCGGATCGTCGGCTTCAATCCAGGCGCCTTCGGCCGGATTGCTGGCGCTCGTGACCCATCGAAAGTCGATCGGATTCCAGTCGGGCGCCGTCGGTTTGTGATCCTTGTTACTGCCCCAGTAGGCCGCCATTGTGCAGCGCATCGGCTGTAACCAGAGCATCAAGTACGCCTCAGGTCCGCAGACCTGCCGCATCAGCAGCGCGGCGTCGTGTTGCTGTCGCGCTGAATACGCACCGCCGCGATCCAGGTTTTGTTCGTAGCCCGCGCAATACCAGGCATCCTTCGCGAGATGTGCGGTGGCCTCGAGGACGCGTTGCATGGTCCCGTCGTAAATCTCTTTGTGGGTGCCGCCGTCGGCCGTCGCGACGAGAATGATCGGGACAAAGCCGGCATCGCGCATGTAGGTGCAGAGGTCGCCGTACTGACTCGGGTGACTCCGAAAATCAAACGTGCGCCCGCCGAAGTAACTTCCGTACCCGCCTTGGACGCACAGTTGAATCGCGTCGACGCCGAGGCCGCGCTTGGTCGCCAGGCAGTCATCGATGCGGGCTCGATTGCCGTCAGCCCACAGCACACCGAAGTAGATCGGATCGAAGACGACTTCACCGGTGCTGTCGCGATGCGAGCAGTACGAGGCGTGCAATGTGCGGCGATCGAGCGGTCGCGGTGCCGGCGCCGCGCCGCTCGCGCCTTGCACCAGTGCGATGTAAGTCTCAGTCGGCGTGAGAGTTGCCATGATGCGGGCTCACTTGTTTGGCGCATCGGGCGCCAGCGGGACGATGAAGGTACGCCCGTCTTTGCCCATCGGCCGATAGACGGCGCCGGCGCCGGTCTTCGCGCACCGTTCATAGGCGCCGGTCGTGCCGGCCGGCCTCGCCTGCCGCTTGCCATCCGGTTGAACGCTGAGCACATCACCCGCTTGTGACGGCTGACAGTTCGGATCATCGATGGGTAAGCCGTTGCGCGAGATGTCCGGCCGCGCGCCGATCGTCGCGGTGAATTCGTTGTTACCGACGTCGATCAGCTGATCGGACGCTAGGCATTCGATCACGCCCAGGCTCGGCAACGTGACTGCTTCGGTGGCGGCGGGTTCGACGTGAAGCTTTGTCATGAGCGGTTCCTTTCTCGACTAGCTCGCGGGTGACGACCTGACGCCGTACGCTGGTCAGCCCATACACGCCAATCAGTTCGCCGTCGGGTGTGTCTTCTGGCGGCACATCGTACGCGAAGAGGTGCCATTCGTCACGGTCTTCCCGCAGGCGCTCGATGCGGACATACACAAGCGGCGGAAACTTCGGCGCCCGCATGTTAGTCGGTGACCCGCACGTAGCACTTCCGCGACACGTCATAGTGCACGTGGCGCGGGTGCGCGCGGGCGAAGCGTTGTAAGTCCATCGAGGCCTGCGGCGTCGAGATGCGAAATTTCCGCTCGAGGTGCTCGCGATTGATGAAGCCGTAGACGTCCAGCATTTCCGCGATCCAACTCTGGCGCTGCTCGGCAAACCAGTTCATCGCATCGTTAGTCTACGCGGTCGCCGAATGCGGTGACCGGAATCATGCACTCGTGAAACGTGCCCGGCGGGTAGTTCGCCTTTTTGATGATCGCCGCGGCCTCGCGCTCGCCATAGCGTCCGGCCTCGGCCAACGTGATCGCGTATCCCATTCGGCCCGCGCGCCACCAGGCCTGATGTTCGATCGACCAGATCACGTACTCCATTTGAGAAGCCTCACGTGCACCTTAGTGAGAGTCACGCGGCGTGGCGCTCGGCCCATCGGCGCCGCAGCGCCAGGCTGATTTTCTTTCGTGCCTCAGCCGACATCACCCGCGGGCCGCGGCGCTTGAGGTTGGTCCGCAGAAACGTCTTGAGTTGTCGTATCTCATGCTGAATTTCCGTGTAGCGAATCGCGGCGCCGCGCTGCGCCAGTTCACGTGTGGTCAGCATCGTTACTCCTTCTGTTCGCCTGTTTCTATTCTCAGGTGCCGGCATCTTATGCGCGAGTGAATACGCTAATACGTTGTGCGCTGTCAAGTCCGCTTGCGTCTGACGCGGGTGCCCTATGCCTTGCACTGGCGCTGCACCGCTGTTACAAATGCATCGCTTTATGCATTGCACAAACACGATATCGGGTTTACGGTTGCCGATCGTGGTTGTCGAATCGTCCCGCCCAGGCTTCTTTTTCGCGAGGTGATCCGTGGCGTCTGCGTCTTCCCAGCGGCGTTATGTGATGCGCGTCACAGCCGGCGAACGGCTGGAATTAACGGTGCGGCGTCGATGTGTCCCGCCTGACGTCGATCGCGCGTTTCATCGATTCATTCTCGCCTTTGCCGATCGGTCGGCGCATCGACCGCATCGGCAGGCTGCATCTTCCGCAATAAATTCAGCAGCGCCGGTCGTGCGCGGTCGGGTAGGTTCTGGTAAAGGGTGACCACTTCGGCCTCGGCCGGGTCGGCTGGTGAGTCGACCAGAGCGCTCAGCGAATGGCCGAAGACTGCCGCGATTCGCGCAAGCGTTTCCAGTAGCTCGGCACTCTCGCCGGTATTCTTCAGGTATCGGCTGAGCCACGGTTGCGGCCGATCGATCAATCGCGCCAGGCGATTCTGACTCATGTGATGAATCCGCATCCATTCGCGGATGCGCTCACGAGCCACGGCATCTTTCGATCGGCCCGCCTTACCGTTCGCCACTGGTGACCTCGCCGCTGCTGTTTTCCGAAGACGCACGTTAGCACTCTTTGGACGCACGTTCTGAAGCCTTAGATGCACTTTTAGCAGTCCTTTGCAACATCGCCGCCCGCGCCTTAAAGCATATGCTCTCTCTCGGTGCCTTGTATATGCGGAAATGAATAATCACGTTTTCCGGCCTAAATCCGCCGTTTAGGTCGCTCGCCGCAGCGCCAGCCTATACAGAATTTGACAACGTGATTCGAGATCGCATAAACCATCGAGGCTGTGAAACCTCAGAACGGAATGCGCCAGATTCGCCGTCGCTTGCGTCGCTCGTACGCGGACCTCCGAAGCTACATGGCTGAGACGCACGACACGCAAGCCAACATCGCGCGACACGTGCGTACGTCGCAGCCCGCCATCTCTCGCTTTGTCCGCGGCTTAACGGTCCCGAAGGCCGACCTCGCGGCTCGCTTAGTTGCGTACGCTCGCATTCCGCTGGCTTCCTTCAAGCGGCGCCGCCGGAGCAAGGTGGCCGAGTGATGTGGCTCGATGCGCTCACGATCGCGCTCGCGCTCTGGTTTCTGCTGCTCGCGATTGTGTTCGCGCTTACGGTCCTTCAATTGGATCGTGATTCGCTGTCGCCTCGCTGGGCACTGCTGGGTGCTCTGCATCGAGCCTGGGCGCGTGTTCTTACGGTGTGTCCGTTGCGCTGCCGAAACGCGCGGGTGGAGTGACTATGCCGACCGACACTGAACCGATCGACATCGACACCGAGACAGGTGAGGTGACTCCGCCGCGGCAGCTCGCGCTGCGCTCGCCGCAGATTCCCGTCACCTTGTCCGAGCTCGCCGCGCTGAAAGGTGAAGCCACGGCGGTCATCGAAGCGCGCGTGCAAGTCATCGCGACGTTACGCACCGCCTCGATTCGGGCGACGTCACCGCCCGACTGGGTGCTGCACAAAGCGCCTGACGAACACGGCGGGCAGGTGGTCGCGTACCTCCAGGATGCCGGCGCCGATCGCGTGCGTGACTTGTGGGGTATCGAAATCTTCGACATCTCGCCGCCAGAAAAAATTGCCGGCACGAATCCCGACGAGTATCACTACTTAGTCCGCGGGTCCGGTCGCTGCAAGTTGACGCGACAGACGATCGAACAGATGGAAGGCGGGCGCTCGTCGACCGACGAGTTCTGCAAAGACAAGTTCGGCGTCGAGCGCGAATTGTTAGTCCGCAAAGCGGCACGCGCGAATCTCGACGGCGGCATCACGCGCGAACTCGCCGGCATGAAGTCGGTGCCGATCGAAGACCTGCGCGCAGCGTGGATCGGGACCACGAAACAAGTCGAACAATGTCGCCTCGGCCGCGGCTTCGGCTCACGTAGTGAGCGCGCCGTCGGTGCTCGCAGCGAGAAAGCACCCGACGTCGATCCACCGATGTGCCCGCACTGCGGTACCGCCGCGGTGTTTCGGCCGGCCAAAGGTGACCGCAAGCCGTTCTACGGGTGCCCGAAATGGGAATCGCACAAAGACAAGCGGTTCTTTGTCGATGCCGCCGACTGGGTGCAGAAACAGAAGGCCGCGGCGCCCGCATCTTCGGCCGCGGCGAGCCCGCCCGTGAGTCCGACGACAGGTCCGGCGCCCACTGTTAGTCCGACATCGGCGCCGCTCACCGCAGCCGAGATTCCGTTTCACCGCGAGCCCGGTCAAGAGGGTTGACCAGTGGCGATCGCGGCGGCAGACATCGCGACGAATGTTAGTCAGGCGTGGGCCGCGTATCTGATCAGCGATCGATCCGCGCGGCCGGCGCCGCACGATCACGTCTACGCCTCAGCCTATCGCACGTGCGAGCGCCGCATGGCGCTCGAATTAGTCGCACCCGCCAGTCAACCGCCGTGGCCCGCTGAAGTCCTCGCCAAGTTCCGCCGCGGCGCCGACCGCGAACGTGACTTGCTGATCGATCTGACGCGCGTCGGCCGCTTCGCGCAGCCCGAGTTCGAGGTAGTCAGTCATCAAGAGCGGTTCCAGTTACGTGACCGCAAAGGCCGCGTGGCGATCACGGGCAAAGTCGACGCGCGCATTCGCACGAACGGTCAGAATGCGCCGCTCGAGGTGAAGGCCTGGGCGCCGTTCTTAGTCGACCGGATCGACACGTTCGACGATCTCTTCAACTCACCGTGGACGCGCAGCGGTGCGTATCAGTTGCTCGCGTATCTGTACGGCGCCGGCGAGCCGTGCGGGTATCTGTTGCTTGACCGCTCCGGGTTGCCGCGGTTGCTGCCGGTCGAACTCGACCGGCACTTAGATGCGATGGAAGATTTTCTCACGCGCGCCGAGCGTGTGTTAGACCATCACCAGGCCGGCACTCTACCAGACTTTCTCGATGATCCCGTCGAATGCCAGCGATGCCCGTTCTACGGTCACACCTGTAACCCGCCACTGAGTGCGGGTCCGATCGACGTGCTCACCGATCCTGAATTGGAATCGCTGTTAGAGCGGCGCGAGAGCTTGAAGGGCGCCGGTCATGATTTCGACTCGCTCGACAAAGAGGTCAAGCAGCGGTTGCGCGGCGTGCTTCGCGGCATCGTCGGCCATTTCCACATTCGGGGTAAGTGGGGTGCGCAGTCGCACATCGAGTTACCCGCCGACTTGAAAAAGCAATACACGACAACCGATCCGAAAGGTCGCTTTACGCTCGACATCGTTCGTTTGTGAAAGGATGCCGGCCATGCCTGACGACACACCCGCCGATCGCACCATTCCGTTTCCGGCTGAGTCGCCGGTGACGACGGTCCCCGACGAAGACGAGCGCGACGAAGACACCGACACCGACGAAGAAGAAGACGAGGACACTGACGAAGGTGACTCGTGACCGACTGGATTCGTCGCAATGAAACATACCTCGGCGAGATCGCCCGCGCCGCGGAACTCAGTGACACCGCGTACCTCGAGGTGCTCGAAGACCTAGTGGATCGCGCGGAGTCCGCGATCGACGCGAAGAAAATGGAGCTGGACGCCGACGACGGTGAGCCATGAGGCACCCGCACGTGATCGCACGTGAGCAGCGCGCGATGCGTCAGGCGCGCGTGAGTGGGCGCCGGCATCGCCTCGACGATCGTGAGTCCGACGATGCGCGGTACACCGACGATTTCATCGAGCCGTATCAGTCGCGCCGATCGGCCTGCGTCGCCTTAGTCGACACCGATCGCGGCTGGAAAAAAGGCGGTCAGTTTCTCGCGCATGGGCCCGCGATCGACTTCGCGAACACCTGTGCCCGGCACTGCGTGGTACGTGACGCGCGCACCTGGCGCGTGATTTTTGACAACCGAAAGGCGTGACGCATGTTTGCGACGGTCGACACGATCCGTATGAGTGCGGTGCGCTCGCTGCACTCGACCCTTGGTCTGGCTGAAATGGCGATCTTGCAATGGGTGCTTTTCGCTGAGTCGATCGGCGTGCCGCCGTCGACGGTGCACGATGCCCGCGTGCTCGCGCAGACGATCGAAGCCTTCGGGAAATCACATCAGGTCGCTGACGTGACGGAGCCCTGATGTGGTCGCGGCTGGCCGACGAACTCTTCGATCACCCGAAGGTCACCGAGGCCGCCGATCAACTCGGCCCGCATACGCATTGCCTGGTGATCGGGTTCTACTCGATGGCTCTGATGTGGAGTAACCGCCATCTGACCGATGGCGTTTTGTCAAATGCCGTAGTCAAAAGTTTTTCGCGCTATGTCATTAACCCTACGTCCATCGCTGACGCGCTTGTGCACGCAGGCTTGTTTGACAAACACGAGAGCGGCTACCGCATTCATGACTTTCGTGACTATAACCCTAGTGCCTTAGATATCAAGAGGAAGCGGCGAGCCGATCGTGAGCGGAAGGCCGCGGAACGTGGTGGAAATGGGCGGGCATGAGTTATGCCGTCCGCGTGGAATCCAAGCGGACACCTCGCGGACTCGGGCGCGCGCGCGTTACGCGCGCGATCCGGTACCGGTACCAGTAAGAAGATCTGGATGGTTAGTAGCAACAAGCTGATTTGAAGCGCCTGATGTAATTAGGCGCGCTTCAAATCAGCGCCTGAGGTACTTAGCAGCAACCGCCGACCAACTCAACGCCATGGACGGCGAAGAATACACGCTCACCGTCAACGCGCGGCCGGATCTCCACCGCGATGACGGCTCGCCGAGTCAACCGGGCGATGTGCTGAGTGTGCAGACCGACGGCACGCTGCAAACGCGAGGCGAAGGGACGGCCGGGAATTTCGAGCGCTGCTGTAAGACCAGCGCCGGTCTGGTTTATCGGCCTGTCGGCGTCGACGGGCGCTCGTTCCTGATTCCGCTGGCGCAGGACGCACCGAACAAGTAATGGCTAAAAAAACGCAACTCTCACGACAACGGAGCCGGCGGCCTGGGCCGCTGACGATTCCGATGCAGCCGCCATTTGAACAGTTGCTTGTTCAGGTCAAGATCACGAACACATTACTCGCCGCGCAGCTTCTCCAGCATGTCAGTCAGCAGGACATTATCGGCTTGCTGAAGGGAGTGGGCGCGTCGCATCAAGCGATCGCCGACATCCTCGGCACGTCCTACGCGACGGTCGCCGTGTCGGTCGGACGGATCCGGCAACGGCGAGAGCGTCATCAACAAGCGGAAGAGGTCACCAATGCGGAAGAGGTCACCAATGCCGACAAAGGAACGGCTGCCGAAGCGAATTTACGTGAACCGGGAGACGGACCCGAGCGATTCGACTCTGTCCTGGCTCAATGCCAGCGAGAGCACCGATCAGATTGAAGACGGTGAACAGGTTGGCATTTACGAACTGACAGAGACGCGCACGAAACGCGTCACGCACGATCTCAAGGCCCGTTCATGAGACCTGAGGCTTATATCGTCCTCTCGAGGACTTCGACATCTGACCGCACGATCGCACGGCTGCGCGCTTTGTTGGCGAGCATAAACGACTGGCTCGGCAACGAAGAAGGCTTGCTGATTGAAGATGTCGTCCAGTGGCGGGATCAACTCGAAGCCGCCCTCGCAGACACAGAGCGCCCCGAGGAAGTGCGAGGCCCTTGTTGCGAGGGTAAACCCGACGGTTACGAATGCAACTGTCCCTGCCATGTGGGAGCATCGAAGGAACTGATGGTGGGGCCAGCCTATCAGCCTAAGCCGTCCGTGTTGAGCGAGATTCACTCGCCCTTCTGCCCTGACTGTGGCGCGACGATGTGCACGCACCATCCTTTTCCGACGGAAGAGGATGTGCCATTGCAGATTCGGCGGGAACTATTGGCGTGTGCGAGCAACAAGGGCATCAGTTACTACTGGCTGTGCGCTGTTTATCGCGAAGGGGTTCGAGCCGAGCGCCCCGAGCCGCAGGAGCAGAAATGAAGAAGCGTCTTGTCCGCTTGTCGATTGAGGTAATCGGCGTCACGGATCGCGATGCATGGGAATGGGGCGATGCAATTGCGAGGAACC
>Ga0126377_10000131_pt1 | contig 40330 bp, 37 predicted proteins | sample PanSoiMetPlot_22_FD_92647 | JGI IMG/M metagenome (GOLD analysis project Ga0126377, IMG submission 92647) | Tropical forest soil microbial communities from Panama - MetaG Plot_22 | ecosystem: Environmental > Terrestrial > Soil > Tropical forest > Bulk soil | place: Panama | collected 2016-02-17 | reverse complement strand
GCAGCCCCCTCGGTCGATCAGGGAGGTCGGGCGTGAGGGACGGGCTGGGGTCGGTGCAGTCGGTGCTGGTGCTGGGGGGAGGGTCGGAGCTGGCGCTCGCGACCATGCGGGCGCTGGTGCGGGAGCGGGCGCGCACGGTGGTGCTCGCCGGGCGGCGGCCGAGCGCGCTCCGGGCGGCCGCCGACGAGCTGCGGCGGCTGGGCGCGACCACGGTGGACACCGTGGCGTTCGACGCCGACGACCTGCCCGGTCACGAGGCGTTCGTCACCGACGTGTTCGAGCGCCACGGGCACATCGACCTGGTGCTGGTCGCGTTCGGGCTGCTCGGGCGCGACCTCGACCCGCTTGCCGACCCCAAGGCCGCGGTCGGGCTGCTGCACACCAACTTCCTCGGCGCCGCCTCGGTGATCCTGCCGGTCGCCCGGCGCCTGGTCGAGCAGGGGCAGGGGACCCTGGTGGTGCTGTCCTCGGTCGCCGGTGAGCGCGTGCGCAAGAGCAACCTGGTGTACGGCGCGAGCAAGGCGGCCCTGGACGCCTTCTGCCAGGGGCTCGGCGACCGGCTCGCCGGCACCGGCGTGGGCGTGCTGGTGGTGCGGCCGGGCTTCGTCCCCACCCGGATGACCGCCGGGATGCCGCCCGCGCCGCTGGCGACCACGCCCGAGGCGGTCGCGGAGGCGATCCTCGGCGGGGTCCGCCGCGGCGCGCACACCGTCTGGGTCCCGCCGGCGCTGCGCGTGGTGATGTCCGGACTGCGTCACCTGCCGCGCGCCGCGTTCCGGCGCATCGAGCGGTGACCGCCGCCGGCTCGGGCGGCGCCAGGACCGCCACCCGGCGGCGCCGCCCGCCGCTCCTGCACGGCGGCCAGGCGGCTCCGGCCGGGGGCCGCACCTCCGTCGAGGTGTGGTGCCGGATCGGGCTGGTGGCGGCGGTGGCGATCTTCCTGGCCGCTTTCGGCGCCAAGGTGTGGCTGGCGCAGGCGCGGTTCGCCACGCACGGCTTCGACGTCGGCATCTTCGACCAGGCGGCGTGGCTGCTCAGCAGGCTCCGCGACCCCTACTCGACCGTCACCCACCTGCCGTTCTTCGGCGACCACGCCTCCTACCTGCTGGTGGCGTTCGCGCCGCTGTACCGCCTGTGGGCGGACCCGCGCGTGCTGCTGCTCGCCCAGGTCGCCTTCCTCGCGGTCCCGGCCGTGGTCGTGTACCGGATCGCGGTCCGGCGCCTGCGCAGCGAGGCCGCCGGGCTCGTGCTCGCGCTCGCCTACCTGGCCTATCCCGCGATGCAGTGGGCGGCGGTCTTCGAGTTCCACCTGGAGACGATCGCGGCTGGCTGCATCGCGCTGGCCTACCTCGCCGCCGAGGAGGGGCGGCCGCGGCTGATGGTCGCCTGGCTGGTACCGGCGCTGCTGGCCAAGGAGGACGTCGCGCTGGTGGTGGCCGGCTTCGGGGTGATGCTGGCGCTCACCGCCGGCGATCCTGCGGGCGGCCGGGTCGGGTCCGGGGCCGGCACCGGATGGCGGCGCCGCTGGGGCTGGTGGGTCGCGGCCGGGGCGCTCGCCTGGTTCGCGGTGGTCACGTTCGCGCTCGTGCCGCTGGTCCTCGGGGCGCCGAGCCGGCACCTGCAGCGCAGCTACGGGGTGTCGGGGAACGGGCTCGGCGCGCTGGTCGCGGCGGTCCCGACGGTCGGCGGCAACGCGCTGCGGACGCTCGCGAGCGCGCAGGGCGCCCGCTACCTGGCACTGGTCCTGCTGCCGCTGGCCGCGCTGCCGCTGGCGGCGTGGCGGTGGCTGCTGCCGGCGCTGCCGCCGCTGCTGCTCAACCTCGCCTCGGTCCACCAGACCCAGCACGAGATCACCTACCAGTACCTGGCGACCGCCTCCCCGGTGCTGGCGGTCGCGGCGGTCGCGGGCACGGCGTGGCTGGCCGCGCGGCGCCGCCGGCTGCTGGCCCCCGCGCTCGCCGTGCTGCTGCTCACGAGCGCGGTCGCCAGCGCGAGCTTCGGTGCCGCCCCGTGGACGCGGCAGGGCCGGCTGCCGGCGGACAGCCCGGTGCACGACGCGCGTCGCGCCGCGGTCGCGCGCGTCGCGCCGGACGCTCCCGTCAGTGCGGGCCGCGACCTGGTCCCGCACCTGGCCCACCGGACGGTGATCTACGAGTTCCCCAACCCCTGGCGGGCGGTGAACTGGGGACTGCAGGGCGACCCGGCCACGCCGGCGGAGCAGGCGAGCGTCCGCTTCGTGGTGGTGGAGCCGGGCGTGCTGTCCCCGCCCGACCGTGCCGTGCTCGACCGTTTGCGCGCGGACCAGGGCACCTGGCGGACCGCGTTCGACCAGCGCGGCATCCTGATGCTGGAGCGCCGCACGTCCGCCGCCGCGGCACCCTGAGCGGCCTTCCAGCAGTTCTGTCCGTGACCGTGGCGCGGTCAAGCCTTGCCGGGAGCGTAGGTCGCAAGGATCGCGCCCGTGGTCGTCACCTGACTGTCGAGAAGCCGCAGCGGCCTGCGCGTCCCGTCGTCGCGGAACAGGCGCTTGCCGCCGCCGACCACGACCGGGTCGATCATCATCCGCAACTGGTCGACCAGCTCGTGGTCGACCAGCGTCTGCGACAGCCTGGGGCTGCCGATCACCAGCAGGTCGGCGCCACCCTCCTGCTTCAGCGCGGCCACGGCCTGGGCGACGTCGCCCTGGAGCACCGTGGAGTTCTGCCAGCCGAGCGGCTCGGTGAGCGTCGTGGACGCCACGTACTTCGGCCGCGCGTTCAGCGGCCCGGCGAGCGCCTGCTCCTCCTGCGACGCGTTCGGCCAGTGGGCCGCGAAGACCTCGTAGGTGCGGCGGCCCAGCAGGTACCCGCCGGCGGCGGCGATGCTCTCAGATGCCCACTTCATCGCGACGTCGTCGAAATAGGGCAGGCTCCAGCCGCCGTGCTGGAAGCCGCCGCTGGGGTCCTCGTCGGGGTCGCCGGGCGCCTGCACCACCCCGTCCAGGGTCATCCAGTCCTGCACGATCACGCTGCGCATCTCGCTCTCCTTTTCGGCCCTGGAGCGCGCTTCACGCTTCCTGGCGGCCGACTTCGTAGCGGACCAGGACATTGCCCGAGCCTTCCCAGCCGCGGACGCCGACCAGCTGCAGCGACTGGCGGCTGTCGAGCGGCCGATCCGGTCGATGCGCCGAAGCGATCGAGGGGACACCCTCGAAGAGCGGCGTGCCGCCGCCGGCGACGACCGGGCCGACCATCAGGTGCAGCTCGTCGACCAGCCCGCGAGCCAGCAGGTCGCTCCAGAGCGTGCGGCTGCCGAAGACCAGGATGTCCCTCCCGGGTCGGCGTTTGAGCTCGGCGATCTGCTGGTGCGCGTCCGCGCGGCTGACGATGCGCGTGGTGTGCTGCCACGGCTGGGTCTGCTCGGGGGTCAGGCTGTCCGACACGACCAGCTTGTCGATGGCGTTGTCCAGCCGCGACACCTCCCGCTGTGCACCCGTCCACCGGGCATCGGGGTCGTCGGCCACCGACGACCAGAAGCTCTTGAACCCCTCGAACGACCGACGTCCGAGCAGCAGCGTGTCGGCCGCGCGCAGGCGTTCGGCGTTGTAGGCGTCAAAGGCCGGGTCCAGCTCCAGGACCATGACGTCGTCGTCCGGCCCGCTGTAATAGCCGTCCAGTGACATGGCGTTGCTGACGATGAGCCTGCGCATTGCCGACCTCCCTCACGCCGGTCGTCGTGCACGACCACCAGCGCCGCCGTGGCCACGCTCCTCCCAGGTCCAGAACCGCTCGGCTACCCGGCGAGCCCGGCCTCCAGCCACCAGAACACCCCCCCGGCCAAGCGCCACGAGGGCCGCCGGCCAGGGTTGCGAGCAGAGCTTCTGGCCACCTGCTCAGAGCATCGGGAAGCCCACTCGGCCCCAGCCGATCCGGGTGTCGTCCACGTCCCAGGCGAGGCGGGCGTCCACGCGCACCACGCCCGCGACGGTACGGACCAGGCCGAGCACCGCGGGCGCGAGGCTGCGCCGCCCGATCCGGCCGTGGACGGCGACGATCCCGTCGGTGACCTCGACCTGGAGCCGGTCGGGGTCGATCTCCAGGTCGTGCTCGACGAGCGTGTCCAGGACGTCGTGGCGGATCTCCTCGTCGGGACGCAGGAACATCCGCACCAGGTCGGAGCGGGAGACGAACCCGACGAGCACCCGGTCGACCAGGACGGGAAGCTGGCGCACCTGCGCGCGCCGCATGAGGCGGGCGGCCTCGGCGATGGTCGCCTCCGGCCCGACCGTGACCGCGGGGCTCGTCATGAGCTGACCGGCGGTGGCCGCGGCGGCGCTGCGGCGGTGACTGCGCAGGTTCGTCCGCCGTTCGGGCTGCTCGACCGGGTGCGGCAGCTCGGCCTTGAGCACCAGGTCCGACTCGGAGAGCACGCCGATCACCCGGCCCTCGGAGCCGACGACCGCCGCGGCGCCGCAGCCCCGCTCCACCATGAGCCGGGCGACCTCCTTGAGCGGGGTGCCACGATGCACCGCCACCACACTGGTGGACATGACGTCCCTGACCTGCTGGAGTCGCTGGCGCACCGGGACTTCCCCCGTCCGGATCATGAACGACGGCCAGGACAACGTACTGGATACGGATCAGAAGTTCGAGATGGCTTGGGAGTAGATGCGCTCGATGTCCCTGGGGTCGGCGGAGTTGTACGAGGCGCCGCTGGTCACGTTCGCGATCTGCTCGAGGACCTGGCGGTCGGCGTCGGCGCCGTAGGCGATCGTGATGATGTGCACGGGGCGCTCGTCCTGCTCGTCCTGGAGCGTGTCGATCAGCTCCTTGAGCTGGATCGACCGCGGGTCGTGGTTCACCCCGTCGCTGAGGATCAGCACCGCGTTGACCGCGCCCGGCTGGAAGTTGTCGTGGACGGTCCGGAACGCGGCCAGGGTGGTGTCGTACAGCCCCGTGCCGTTGCCCGCCCGGACCGCGGCGAGCTGCTCGCGGAACAGCCGGTCCCTGGGAACGCCGTTCACCGGGTCGCGCACCGGGCCGAGCGGGACCAGCTCCCGGTAGTCGGTACCGCCGCGCAGGGTGCTGGCGAACACCCACAACCCGATCCGGTCGTCGCCGGTGAGCAGCCCGAGGGTGGAGCCGGCGGCACGGGTGGCCAGCCCGATCTTGGTCGTCCCCGTCCCGGGCACCCGGTCCAGCATCGACTCGGAGACGTCGATCACGCTCAGCAGGTTGGCCTTCTTGCTGAGCTGGGCCGAGCGCTGGACGAGCAGCTCCAGGACTTCGGGGGTGGGCCGGTCGATGATCATCTGCGGCTGGGCGGGCAGCAGGCCGCTCTCGGGCTGTGCCTGGTCGCCGAGGACGCCCTGCCAGTTGCGGAAGCCTGCCCGCTGCCAGTTGCGCTGGACGTCGTCCCGCTGCAGCCAGGCGAGGAAGTCGCTGGCCGCGACCCGCTTGGCGTCGTCGACCCAGGGGGCGCTGAGGATCGCGTAGGGATGGTCGGCGAGCAGCGTGCCCTCCCTGGGGTAGACCGCGACCAGCGGCACCTTCGGCGGGGTCGCGCCGTCCTGCGAACCCGAGGTGCCGACCACGCCGTGGTTGTACGCCCACACGTCGTGCTCGTCGGCGACGATCGCGGACATGTAGGTCAGGGCCTCGCCGCGGTCGTCGGCGCGGCGCAGCCCGGACAGCACGGTGGAGATCGTGTCGCTGCTGTAGGCGACCGCCTGCTCCACGCCGGCCACGAAGCGGCGGACGCCGAGGTTGCGCACGTCGTCGGTGCGCAGGGTGTCGCTGCGCTTGGTCGCCGCGGTGTACGTGGCGAGGACGGCGTCCAGGCCCGAGCCGGTCAGGTCCGCGTTGGCCTTGCCGAGCTTGAACGTGCCCCACTCGGGGTGGCCGAACCGGGCCCAGCTGGCGTGCGACCGTGCCAGGTCCAGCAGCTCCAGCCAGCTCGCCTGGGTGCGTGGCCAGCCGAGCGCGACGGCCATCGGTCTCGGCATCGCGACCACCAGCGGCGTGGTGGTGACGCTCGGATGCCCGCCGCCCACGATGTCGGGCCGTCCCGCCTGCTGGTTGCGCCACTGCAGCATCGACGTCCAGGCGGAGCTGGACGGCGACCACACGTCGGGCCTGGGCCCGTCGTTGCCGCTCCAGCCGGCGGCGAGGGCGCGCAGCGTCGCACCGGAGCTCTTGGCGTGCACGTCGACCTGCAGGCACCGGCCGCCGGCCTTCGGCCCGGTGCGCATGTACTCCCGGGCAAGCTGGGAGAGCAGCGGGGCCTTCTCCTCGGAGGAGGTGACCGCGAGCACGCTGGTCGCGCCGCGGCAGGGGGTGCCCGCGTTGCTGCGGGGCAGGCGCACCCAGAGCACGACCCCGGACACCACGACGGCGAGCCCGAGGATGAGCAGCAGGCGGAGACGCCCGGCATTCGACCCCCCCTCCCCGGGTTCGTGCCGACTGCTCACCGCAGCACCTCCGGCCGTGCCTCAGCCCTCTCCGACCGCCCTGACCTGGGCGGACTCCCGACCGGGATCCGGCAGCCGGGAGAGCAGACCAACCGCACCGAGAGTTTAAGTCACGCACCGGCCCGATCGGGGCACTTTCTCACGGTCGTCCGCATCGGCCCTGGTCGCCGCGGCCGGGCAGCCGTGCGCCCGCGAGGAACGGCCGCATGCTCGTGGTCCGGGTCCCGATCGGTGAGCTGCCGGCCCAGGCCGGGGCGGCCGCTGTCGGCGTGCAGCCGGCCGTCCCGGTCGCGGGCGACGTTCGTCCCCCGCCTCGCGACGCGGACCAGCGCGCCGCGAGGCAGGGGAGCCGACCCGCGGGAGCCGGCGCTCCCTACGGGACCAGGACCGCGCGGCCCTGGAAGGTCCCGGCGTAGAGGTCGTCGATCGACCGGTTGATGTCGTCCAGCGGGTACTCGCGCATGGACAGGCGGACCTTGTCGCGGGCGGCCAGCTCCATCAGCTCGCTCAGGTCGGTGTAGCTGCCGACCAGGGTCCCGACCGTGCTGACCTCGTTGAAGATGTAGGTCAGCGCCGGGACCGAGACGGTGCCCCCGTAGCCGACCACGAAGTAGGTGCCGCCCGGCTTGAGCATCGCCGGTCCCTGCTCGGTCGTGCCGTGCTCGCCGACGAAGTCGATCACCGCCTCGACCCCGTCGCCGCCGGTCAGCTCCTTGACGCGCTCCACGACGCCGTCGCCGCCCTCGACGGCGTGGTTGGCACCCAGCTCCTCGGCGTGCTTGCGGTGCTCGGGGTTGAGGTCGACGCCGATGATGTCGGCGGCGCTGGTCGCCAGGAGGCACTGCAGCGAGATGTGCCCGAGCCCGCCGATCCCGATGATCACGCAGGTGCTCCCGGGCGGCAGGACCCGCGCCGCCTTCTTGGCGACCCGGTAGGCGGTCAGGCCCGCGTCGGCGAACGGCGCCACCTGCTTGGGCTCGAGGTTGGGCGCCATCTTGACCAGCGCCCGCTCGCTGGTGCGGATGTACTCGGCGAAGCCGCCCTCGGAGTCCAGCCCGGGGAACGGCCCGTCCGGGCAGTACATGTCCTCGCCCTTGCGGCAGGTGGCGCACACCCCGCAGCTCGCCTTGGGGTGCAGGATCACCGTGTCGCCGGGCTGCACGGCGGTGACCGACTCGCCGACCTCGTGGACCCAGCCGGCGTTCTCGTGGCCGAGCGTGTACGGCAGCTCCGGGTCCAGCGTGCCGCGCCAGACGCCCTCGATGATGTGCAGGTCGGTGCGGCACAGCCCGGCCGCGCCCACCCTCACGATGACGTCGTGCGGCCCTTGGAGCTTGGGCTCGGGGATGTCGTCGACGTGCAGGTGGTCCTCGTCGTAGGTGTGCAGCCTGGCCGCCTTCATGCCGTCGTCGCCTCCTGTCCTTGCAGGCCGTACCTGGTCTCGAGCAGGCCCCGGCAGAACTCGGCGTTGCCCTCGATGCTCACCCGGACGGTGCGCGCGAAGCGCAGGTGCCGCGCGGTCGATTCCGGCGGGAGCGGGCGGCCGGCGGTGTCGACCAGGAACGGCGCCGTGTCCGAGGTGTCGATCCCCAGCTCGGCGCGGCGGGCGAGGTACCGCCTGGCGTCCTCGCCCTCGGGCAGGTCCGCGAGCGTGAGCGCGCGCAGGTCCTGGGCGCGCACCCCGGCGGCCATGAGCCGCCGGCACAGCCGCTCCTGGCGCATGACGAACGACTTGCCCCAGAACAGCACCCGCAGCTCCTCCAGCTCGCCGCCGGCCTCGTCGCCGAACGTGCCCTCGAAGCCCCCGCCCTGCTCCACGCCGTCGTTGATCTCGTCGGAGTTGCTGTGGTCGACCAGGCGCACGTGGATCTCCACGCCGTCGCCGACGGCCTTCCTGACGGCCGCTCTGGCGTCGGCGACCATCAGGAAGGCGAAGTTCGGCGCGCAGAAGAAGGTCGGCAGCCGCAGGCGCGCCCGTACGACCCCCGGCCCGATCTCCAGGCCCTCGACGAAGCCGAGCGTGGTGATCGGCTCGTCCAGCTCGGGATCCCGCACGGTCGAGAGCGCCTCGAGGACGCGCTCGCGCTCGACCGCGCCCGCCTGGCCGGGACGGTCAGGCATGGGCGTGGTCGACCTCCGGCTTGTCGGTGATCGGCGGCGGGGTCGCCTCCGGCTGCGGGACCTCGGCGGGCACCTCGACGTCGTACAGCCTGGCCGCGTTGAGGCCCAGGATCTTGCGCTTGGTGTCGGCGGTGAGCTGTCCGTACTCCTCCTGCATGTCCTCGGGGTACTGGAAGTCCACGAGCTTCTCGACCAGCCACTTCGGCGACCACAGCGCGTAGTCGCTGGCGAAGGTCAGGCGGTCCTCGCCGACCCACCACAGCAGCTCGCCGAGCACCTTGGCGAAGTAGCGCGGCTTGGCGTGGATGAACGGCATGGCGACCGCGAGCCCGCCGTAGACGTTCGGCTCCTGCGTGGCGATCCAGCAGAAGTCCTCCAGCCGCGGCAGGCCGACGTGCTCGATGATGAAGTTCAGCTCGGGGAACATCGTGGCCGCGTCGTCGACGTCGTGGACGTCGAACGCGTCGCGGTTGAGGGGCCAGATCGTCGGGCCCTTGTGGACGTGGATGTTCTTCACGCCGAGCTGGCGGCACAGGTCGAGGTAGCGCTGCGCCTCGGGGTCGGTGAGCTTCCAGCCCTTGGAGTCGCCCTTCCACTCGGCGGTGTAGAGCTTGACGCCCCGGATGTTCCAGCGCCTGACCTTCTCCTCGAACTCCGTCATGCCGCGCTCGCCGTCGCGGGGGTCCCAGGCGGAGTTGAGGATGAACTTGTCCGGATATTTCTCGGCCAGGACGGCGTCCCGCGCGGTCGTGTTGAAGCCGTCGCGGTAGAAGTCAGTGAGGTAGGTCGGCAGGAAGATTCCCTTGTCCACGTACCCGGTCTCGAACAGGTCGTGGATCATGTCCTCTTCGCTGTACTTGCAGTACTTTTCGAACGACCACACCCATTCGGGGGGGCTGAGGTTGCGGTGGTAGTCGTAGAAGCACTTGATCCAGCCCTCACCGTACTTGTTCAGCCAGTTCTCCGGGCTGGCGTCCCACCAGTGGACGTGCGCGTCCACGACGAAGTACTTCTCGCCGTCCTTCTCGTACATGGCACCCCCTTGGGCGATGGACCCCCTGTCGCCGGCGCGGTGAGCGTGCAGGCCTCCTCGCGCCGGTGCGAGGGGACCTGCAGACTTCGAAGCTTAGGTGCCCGGCTCTGCCGCTCCCAGGGGCCTGGCCCGGACACGGGTGCGCGATTGCCGCACTGCGCGAAAACAAACGGGGTTCTCAGCCCGGCTGGCCCGCGGCGCGCGACCGCGCCGCGACGCCCTGCCGCAGCGCCAGCTCCGCGGTCGCCTCACGGCTGACGTCCCTGGTGATCTCCACGAGCGTGTCCAGGTCCCATTTGAAGCGCTGCGCGGGGACCGACACCCCGAGCGTGGCCACCAGCCTGCCGGAGGCGTCGTGGACCGGGGTGGCCACGCAGCAGCTCCCCTCCTGGTACTCCTCGACGTCGAGGGCGACCTGGCGCCGCCTCACGTCCAGCAGGTGGGTCTGCAGCTCCTGGCGGGAGGTGATGGTGCGGTGGGAGAAGCGCTTGAGGATCGGGGGCCGCAGGTAGGCGGGCCACTGCCGCTCGCCCAGGGTGGCCAGGTAGAGCTTGCCCAGCGCCAGCGCGTGCGCCGCGCCGCGGAAGCCCCGGGAGACGTCGTGCAGCTCGCGGGCGCCGCGGCGGCCGAGGATCTGGACGACCTCGAGGTCGCCGCCCTTCCACAGGGCCGCGTACGCGCGCGCCCGGGCGCGGCCGCGCAGCTCGTCGAGGAACGGCTCGAACCGCTCCGGCTGGGTGCTGGCCTCGACGTACCCCTGGTAGAGCTGGACGACCTTGCTGCTCAGCGTGAACAGCCCCGAGCCGGCCGGTGACACCTCGACGAAGCCCTCGGTGCGCAGGGAGTTGATCAGCCCGTAGGCGGAGGAGAGGCTGACGTCCAGGCGGTGCGCGATCGCCTTCGCGGACACGCCGCGCGGATGCCCGGCGATCAGGTCCAGGGCTCTGAGCGCGTTGATCGCGGTGCCAAGAATACGACCGGAGGACGCCGGCTCCGGATCGTGGCCATTCGACCCGCCCATGGCTCGCTCCTCCAACGGTGGATCCCGAGAATTTCGGGTGGCGAGACGACGGTTTGGTGGATAGCCGTGACCCAGTTCTGGTTCGTTCTGGTTCTGCCGTTTCCCAGCAGGATCGTACTGCTTCCTCAGCCGCGTGGCGAGAGCGCCTGCTCGTCCGGGGGGCCACTGTTCCGCAGTGGTGACCACCTGCCGAGCAGCGCGCCGTAGACCAGGTGCGCGGCGACGAACCCCGGCCAGCCGACCGAGCCGGCGAAGCTCGTCACCGGCCGCCCGAGGTCCAGCAGCCGCCCGAGCGCCGGCAGCACGCCGAGGCCCATGACGACCAGCAGGGCCAGCCCGTACACCAGGCCGGCCCGGACCAGGGCGGTCCGCTCCCGCAGGCCCAGCGCCCGCGCCAGCAGGGCGAAGCCCGCGCCGAACGCGGCCGCGAGGAAGAGGTTCAGCGCGGCGGCGAAGAAGAACGGCTCCTGCACGAAGTACAGGCCGTCGCCGCTGCGCGCCGCCAGCAGCGCGGCGTCCAGGATGTCCGCGTCGACGAACGTGGCGATCCGGTACGCGGGGGTGTACAGCCCCCGGCCCTGGGCGGCCGAGATCACCATCAGCAGCGCGGCCGCGGGCAGCACCGCGAGCATCCCGGTGAGGATGCCGCCCTCGACGGTGCGCTCCAGGCCGGGTCTGCCCGTGCCGGCGCCGGTGCCGTCGTCGGGGCGCGGGATCACGTCGGTCACAGCCGGTCAGATGCAGCCGAACGGCCGCTGACCGAGGATCTGCCTGACCCGCGACTGCACCGTGGCGCGGTCCTGCGCGCTCATCGCGGGCGGGGTGTCGCTGCCGGCGCCGCTGGCGCTCACCAGCACGCTGGTCGCGTTGAGGAGCTGGTCGCGCCAGGCGTGGCAGGTCTGGTACCGCACCGGGATCCAGGCCAGCGCCGCGGCCGTCACCAGGGCGGCGATCGTGAACCAGGTCTTGATCCGGCGGTCGAGCCCGCCCGACCGCTCGCCGACGAGCAGCAGGGCCATCCCGCCACCCACCAGCATCAGCAGGAACAGGGCCGAGCCGAACATGAGACCCTCGTCCCCGCCGGCGTGCGCAAGGATCCGCATCCGTCCGCCCCGGTCCTCAGACGACCCGCTTGAGGTGGTGGCCGCCGTGGCGGCGCGGCCGGGGCGCGCGCCGGGGCGCCTGGCCGTCGCCGGGATCCCCGTCCGCCTGCGCGGCGTCCGCCGCGGCCCGCTCCAGCCGCACGCGCTCGCGCCGGCGCTCCATCTTCGAGGTCACCAGCGCCAGGTGGACGTGCCCGAGCGGGTGCTCGGTCGGGTTGGGCAGCGCGCGGGGACGGGCGGGCTCGCGCTCACCGGCGGGCTCGTCCTTGTCGGTGAAGGCGATCATCATGAACAGCACCCCGAGGGCCAGCCAGGCCAGTGGGAGCAGGAGCATCACGCTGAACATGCGTGCTCTCCGGCGCGTGCCGCCAGGTTGTCCATGCGCTCGCCTCCGTTCCTCACACGGGCGCGCCCCTACTGTGCCCGACGGGACGCGCCGCGTGAAGGCCGACTTCCCCGCGACGCGGCCCCCCGAACAGCGGGCCGTGCCCCGGTTGGCGGGGGCACGGCCGGACGGCGATTCCCGGCCGTGCCCCCGACCGCGCGGGCTCAGAAGTTGGGCTGGATCGGCGCGTTGATCTCCGCCGTCGACTTCTGACCCTGGTCGTCCTGGAAGACCAGGATGCCGGCCGCGGTCAGTTGCGCCTCCCCGACCGGGATCAGCTTCTCGCTCTGGAACACCCCCTCGACCATGGAGATGGTGATCTGCTTGGTCTCACCCGGCGCGATCGGCTCGGCCGGCTGGACGTCGAGCGTGCGGTCCACCTGGCCGCCGGTGACGGCCTGGTTCTTGAAGTCCAGCGTGCTGGTGCTGAACTCGCTGACCTGGACGGCCCGCTCGCCGTTGTTGGTGGCCTGGAGCTGGATGGTGAGCTTGTCCGCCGCCGGGTCGAAGACCGCCTTGCCGGTGCGCGCGGACACCGTGTCCGCGGGCGCGTCGGTCGGGGTCGGCGGCGCGAACTGCACCACCTGCTGCGGGATCTTCACCGGGTAGGCGGCGGCCTGATAGATCCACATCGCCGCCATCAACGCGAGCGTGACCAGCACGAACCAGTTCACCACCCGGTGGTCCCGCTTGCTGTTCAGCCCCACGGCCACGCCGTCGTCGTTCAGCGGGATCTGGCTGGTCACCGCCAGGTTGGTGACCGTGCGGTGGAACTTGGGCACGGTCCACCACAGCATCCAGGCGAGCCCGATGAGCACCGTGACGACCTGCCAGCCCCACACCAGCGGCAGCCCGTAGTTCTCCAGGTTGACCCGGTCGCCGTTGTACAGGGTCGCCTCGTTGCGGAACCCCTGCGGGTTCTCGGTGACGTTGATCCACTGGCCCGGGCCGAGCACCGTGCCGGCCCCCTTGACCGCGAACGACGGGTGGATGTGCCAGCGGCCCACCCGCCGCCCGACCAGCGTGAGCGAGTACTGGTAGTAGCTGCCCTTGGAGATCTCGATGCGTCCGGGGGCCGACACGCCGTTGACCGTCCGCTCCTTCACGATCACGACCGGCCCGGGCGCGATCACGCCGATATAGCCGATCTTGGGGTCACCGGCGGCCAGCGAGTTGGGCCACTGGTCCATCAGCTTGGCCGTGCCCGTGATCGTGAACGTCTGCCCCTGCTGGACCGACGTGCTGGAGAAGTTCGTGTCCAGCCAGCCGATCGTCTGCATCCGCAGGAACGCCTCCTGGGAGCGCTCGCCGTGGGCGAGCGCGGGCGGCGTGGTCAGCAGGCCGAGCGTCAGCGCCATGAACACCAGCGCGCACAGCCGTCGCAACGTCTTCCTGGTCATCCCACCCGACTCCTGTTCCGGTCCACGTCCGCGGCGCAGCATCCCGGCTCACCACTTCTTCATGAACCGGCCGATCGGCCAGATGGCCAGGCCGCGGCCGATCGCCTGCCCGATCCAGTAGCCGCCGACGGCGACGGTGGCGCCGAACACCAGCGACACGTACTGGATCTCGCCGAGGAAGCTGCGCAGCGTGCCGTGCTCGACGATGCGCAGGTACTCGGGCGTCTGGCTGCGGACGTAGCTGATGCCCTGGATGTCGGAGAGGGTGAGCACCCGGTCCATCCACTGCGCCGGCTGCAGGTAGGGGGCGAGGCTCACGTAGTTCGACACCCACCAGGCGAACGTGAACGCGATCGCGCCGATCAGCCCGGTGAGCACGAAGCTCTTCGTTTTCATCAGCACCCAGTCGGCGAAGATCGCCGCGGCGACCATGGTGGTCGGCCAGACGAAGTTCAGGGGGTAGTGCACGAACCAGCCCCACTGGAGCCATCGGCCGAGCGTGGCCACGGCCCACAGGCAGACCGCCGTGTAGGTCATCCCGGTGGGGAAGCGCCAGGCGAGCCACTGGATGTACTGGAGCGCCGAGCCGATGATGATCAGCGCGAACGGCGTGAGGATCGGCCACCACAGCCGGTCCTTCCAGTCGGTCCAGAAGTCCCAGTCGCCCGCGAACAGCAGCTTGGTGATGTCGGCTGCCGCGCCGACCACGAACGCGGCCGTGATCCAGAAGACCGCGTCCCATTTCCGGTCGATGTACTTGTACTGGCGGCCGACCAGCTGCCGTAGCTTATCGAGCCGCTTCTGTTCCTCGAGAGTTCCCGCGTCGACCGCCATCGCCCGTTCGGACCTCCTCGCTCGGTTCCTCCGGCACGCGCACTGTCCTGCGGCATTGCAAGGCCACACCCGCGGGATCGCTCCCGCGTGTCTGGTGGTGGTGCGTCTGGCCCCGGGGCTCCGCGCGTCCGGGGCCCCGGGGCATGCCAGGTGCTAGGCGGCCGCCGGCTCAGCCTCCGCCGCGCCCGCGACCTCGTCCTCGATCTGCAGCAGCCGGACGAGCGACTCGGCCCACAGCGCGAAGATCCCCGACGCCAGCCATCCGTAGGTCACGAACGGCCAGTGGAACGGCACCGCGAAGATCTCCTCGGTGATCCAGACGCTGTGTCCCCATTCGTTCATGGCCACCTGCATCATCTCCGTCACCGCGGCGGCGATCAGCAGGAAGAACGACCACGGGAAGCCCTTCTCGGCGCCGTAGATCTTCGGCAGCCAGTACCTGCCGAACAGGTAGGTGCCGATCGTGATCATGATGCCGAGGGGGAAGAACAGGAAGAACATGGGGATGTGCGCCGGCGTGAGCGCGGTGTCGCGGACGACCGTCTGGTGCCAGGCGCCGTCCTGGTTCGGCCAGAAGCTCGCCTCGATGAACAGCACGACGCTGGTCGTGCCGATCAGGCCCCAGAACTTGGCGATGCGGCGGACCTCCTCGTCGTGGCTGACCGCGACGTTGACGATCTTGCGGCCCTTGCGGACCAGCCATCCCCACCACAGCAGCGTCGCGATGCCCACCGAGAGCACCTCGGCGTAGAACAGCGCCCGGTAGGTGTAGCCGAAGTCCTGGCTCGACGCGTCGAGACCTGGGCCCCACGCGGTCCACTGCTGCCAGATCCTGATGGCGAATGCCAGCGCGAGGAACACGATCGGGCCGATGAACACGACGCGCCAACCACCCCACCAGTCGATGGGGCCGCGCCCTGGTCGTGTCTCACTCCCGGGCGTCTCGGTGGTCTGTACTGCCTGCGCCATGCATTCTCCCCCTTCCCACCGTCCGGACTGGCCGTGGGTACGCGTTGCTGAGCCTTTTGGCCTGGTGTGAAAGTAACGTCGGCATGCCCCCGACTCCATGCGGCGGTCGGAGAACCAGGCCGGGATTCCGAAGATGTACGAAAATCCAGACCGAATCTCACCCGGTCCGGCCCGGTCCGGACCGGGACTCAGGGGGTCCGGGCGAGGCGGTAGGCGCGCAGGCCGACGGCGGCGACGAACGGCAGGGTGAGGCCCAGGACCAGCCCCCAGAACGCGAGCTGGGCCGCCGTGCGGGCGTCCCCGTCCAGCCCGGAGGTCAGCGGCGCGAAGGTGCCCTGGAGCACGACCCCGACCAGGCCGACGATCGCCACCGCGACGAGCACGTAGGCGGGGATCATCGCGTCGCGGCGGAGCACCCTCCTGGTGCGCGCCCACGCGTCGCCGAGGTCGAGCCGCTCGAGCACGATCGCCTGGAGCAGCACCGGCGGGCCGAACAGCAGCGGCTGCACCAGCAGCGCGGCCGAGCCGATCAGCACCCACAGCACCAGCGACAGCGACGCGGACACGGCCGCGGCGGCGCCGACGGTCCCGAGCCGGGCGACCACCCGCGACAGCGGGGAGCCCTGCTGGTCCTGCGCGTCGTCGAACAGGGCGGTCGCGTAGGCGAACAGCGCGGTGCCGACGACGGCCGGGGTGATGACCTGGAGCAGCAGCCAGCCCACCAGCTGGGTCAGCCGGTCGGCGTCCTCGCCCGGCAGCAGCAGCAGGAGCAGGTAGGTGCCGACGAACCCGATCACGAACGGCGGCAGCACGCGCTGGTGCGACCGGTAGTCGGCCAGCGCCTCGGACAGGACTGCCTTCAGCGAGGCGAAGGCGCTGCGGTCCCTGCGCCCCCGCCCGCCGGTCGACTCGGGCCCGTCGTCGCGAGCCTGCTCCGCGGCTGCCACGAGGCCGCCGTCAGGACCGTTCGAGCGTGAGGTTCAGCACCAGCACGGCGGCCAGCACCCCGAGCCCGAGGGCGATCGCGAAGATCACGTTGGCCATGGCAGGCAACCTCCATCCTCGACGGTCCCACCCGCGCTCAGGCGCGCGACCGCGCCGCGGGCGCCGCTGCCATGGCACACGATCCCTCCCGGGGAGTAAAGACCGCCGGCGGGAACCGCCGCCGGCTTGGTCGGAAGGTGCAAAGACGCGCGCCGTTCCCGCCCGGCCGGCTCGCACGCGCGTTTCGCGGTCGGATCGTTACACGACCGCCGCGCCGCCGCGCACGGGTCCGCGCCCGGTCGGGCGAGAATAGACGCCTCGCCCCGGCCGTCCGTTGCGACGCCCCCGGCCGATCCGCCCGCACGCTCCTCGTCGAGTCGTCGATCCTGTCAAGGTGCAGCCCATGACCGAGCGGTTCCAGGTCGACCTGCGCGGGGTGGTGGACCTGCTGTCCCACCACCTGTACTCCAGCCCGCGCGTGTACCTGCGCGAGCTGCTGCAGAACGCCGTCGACGCCATCCACGCCCGCAGGCTGCGCGAGCCGGGCTTCGCCGGGCAGGTGCGCATCGCGGTGCGCGGCGGCGACGACGGGGCGTCGCTGGTCGTGAGCGACGACGGCGTCGGCCTGACCGAGGAGGAGATCGACCGCTTCCTCGCGACCATCGGCCGCACCTCCAAGCGCGACGAGCTGTCCTTCCCGCGCAGCGACTTCCTCGGCCAGTTCGGGATCGGGCTGCTGTCCTGCTTCCTGGTCGCCGACGAGGTGACCGTGGTCACCCGGTCGGTCACCGGCACGCCCGCGGTGCGCTGGACCGGCCGCTCCGACGGCAGCCACAGCACCGAGCCGCTCGGCCAGGAGCTGGACCCGGGCACGTCGGTGTACCTGCGCCCGCGGCCCGGCTGCGAGGACCTGCTGGCGCCGGCCACGGTGCGCGAGCTGGCCCTGGACTTCGGCGACCTGCTGCCGGTCCCGGTGACGCTCGTCGACGGCGGGCACGCCGAGCGCCTGAACGGCGCCGGCCCGCCCTGGCAGTGGCGCTCGGACCATCCCGACCAGCGCCGGGAGGCGCTCCTGGCGTACGGCCGGCGCGTGTTCGGGATGGACTTCCTCGAGGTCGTCCCCCTGCGCGTCCCGGTCGCCGGCCTGGAGGGCCTGGCGTTCGTCCTGCCGTTCTCGCCGAGCCCCGCCAGCCGGCCGGCGCACCGGGTCTACCTCAAGCGCATGCTGCTGTCCGACCAGACCGCCGGGCTGCTGCCGCAGTGGGCGTTCTTCGTGCGCTGCGTGGTCGACGCGACCGAGCTGCGGCCGACCGCCTCGCGGGAGGCGCTGTTCGAGGACGAGCTGCTGGAGGCGACCCGCCAGGCGCTCGGCGAGGAGCTGCGGCGCTGGCTGGTGCGCCTGGCCGCGACCGACCCCGGCCGCCTGGAGCGCGTGATCGGCCTGCACCAGCTGTCCATCAAGGCGCTGTCGGTCCACGACACCGAGTTCTTCGCGATGATGGCGCGCTGGCTGCCGTTCGAGACCTCGATGGGGCCGATGACCCTGCCCGAGTGCCAGCGGCGCGCGTCCGTGGTCCGCTACACGCCCACGCGCGACACCTTCCGCCAGCTCGCCCAGATCGCCTCCGCCCAGGGGATCTGCATCGTCAACGGCGGCTACACCTATGACAGCGAGCTGATCGAGCTGCTGCCGGCGGTGGTGCCCGGCGCCCGGGTCGAGGTGGTCCAGCCCGCCGACCTGCTGCGACAGTTCGAGGAGCTGGACGCCCCGGAGCGCGCCGAGGCCGAGGCGTTCCTGCGCCTGGCCGGCACCACGCTGCTGCCCTTCGGCTGCGCCGCGGAGCTGCGCCGCTTCGAGCCGTCGTCGGTGCCGACCCTGTACGCCGCCGATCCGGGCGCCGACCTGCAGCGCTCGCTCGAGCGCTCCCAGGACGTCGCCGACGAGCTGTGGACCGGCGTGCTCGGCGCGGTGGCCGCCCGCGTGCCGGCGCCGCCCGCGCGCCTGTGCTTCAACCACGCCAACCCGCTGGTCCGCCGGCTGGTCCAGCTCGACGACCCGGTGCTGCTCGCGGCCGCGGTCGAGCTGCTGTACGTGCAGGCGCTGCTGCTCGGCCACCACCCCCTGCGGCGCCGGGAGCGGGCGCTGCTCAACACCTCGCTGCTCGGCCTGCTCGACTGGTGCCTGGATCCGGCGGGGGGAGGGGGGCGTGTCGGCTGAGGCCCGCGACGAGGTGGCCGAGCTGGTCGAGCAGGCCAGCGAGCTGGAGTACGGCCCGGCGCGGACGGCGCTGCTCGAGCGCGCGGTCCGGGCCGCCGACGAGGCCGACGCCGCCGAGCTGGGGTTCCGCGCGCGCATGGAGCTGATCGACGGCGCGGAGTTCTCCGGCGAGCCCGACAAGGCGCTCGCCGCCTTCACCTGGTGCCTGACGATGTGCGACGCCGACCCCGACCGCTTTTCCAGCGAGTACGACGAGATCCTGTGGCGCTACAAGTGGATCGCGACCAGCCTGCCGACGCTGCCGGCGGTGCGGCGCGAGCAGATCGACCAGGCCGTGGCCGACCTGGAGCGGCGCTACCAGCGCGTCGGCCGCGGCGCGAACGCGGTCGCCAAGGTCCGCTGGCGCAACGCGCGCGCGATGGGCGAGCTGGACCTCGCCCGCGAGTGGCACGGGCGCTGGCGCTCGCTGCGCCGCGACCCGCTGAGCGACTGCCGGGCCTGCGACCTGGCCGACGAGGTGGAGCTGCAGCTCACGCTCGGCGACGACGAGGCGGGCCTGGCGGCCGCGGACCAGGTCCTGCACGGCCAGCTCACCTGCGAGCAGGTCCCCCACACCACCCTGGGCGCGGTGCTCGTGCCGGAGCTGCGCCTGGGCCTGCTCGACCGCGCGCGCACCCACCACCTGCGCGGCTACCGCATGGTCGCCCGCAACCCCGAGTTCCTGACCACGGTCGCCGAGCACGTCGCCTTCCTCGGCCTGACCGCCAACCACGACAAGGGCCTGGCGCTGGTCGAGCGGCACGCGCGCTGGGCGGTCGCCGCGCCCGACGGGCTCGACCGGCTGCGGTTCGCCGCCGCCGCGGCGCTGCTGCTCGACCGCGCCCGCGCCGCCGGCCGCGAGCAGGTCCGCCTGCGCCTCCCGCAGGCCCTGCCCGGCTTCCGCGCCGACGGGCTGTACCCGCTGGACCGGCTGCAGGCGGCGTTCCAGGCGACCGCCGCCGAGCTGGCCGCGGCGTTCGACGCCCGCAACGGCAACGACCACTGGAGCGCCTGGCTCGGCGGGGTCGCCGGGCTCGCGTCGCTCGCGGTCGAGCTGCCGCTGGTCCGCCCCGCACGCCCGCGGCCCGGCGCGCCGGCGCCCGCGGCGGCCGCGGGGCCGGCCGCGGCGGCAACCCCCGAGCAGCGGCTCCAGGACGCCGAGCGCCGGCTGGACGAGGGTGACACGCAGGGGGCGCAGGCCAGCCTCACCGCCGCCCGGGCCGGCTACGAGCGGGCGGGGCAGGGCCTCGGCGTGGCCGAGTGCGACCGCCACCTCGGCTGGCTGCGGCTGGGGCAGGGGGACGCCGCGGGGGCCGAGGAGACCCTGCGGCGGGCGTGCGCGGTGTTCGAGCAGGCGGGGGACCACGCCAAGGCGGCCAAGTGCGCCGCCAGCCTGACGCTGCTGCGGGCGGGCGCCGGCCAGGTCCACGCGGCGCTCGACGAGCAGGAGGCGCTGGTGGAGCGCCTGCAGCGGGCCGGCGAGCCGCTCGCCGCGGCGCACGCCCGCACGGCGCTGGCGGTGGTGCTGTGGGAGGCGGGCCACCGCGACCGCGCGCGGCGCCAGTACGCGCTCGCGCGGGCCGCCTACCGGCCGGTCGACGCGCCCGAGCTGGCCTGGTGCGACGAGCACGAGGGCCGGCAGCTGCTCGCGGCCGGGCTGCCCGAGCAGGCCGTGGAGCGGCTGGCCGCGGCCGCCGCCGCGTACCGGCGGCTCGGCCGGCCCTACCCGGCCGCCGCCACCGCGGCGCACCTCGCGCTCGCCCTGGAGAGCCTGGGCCGCGACGAGGAGGCCGTCCACCAGGGGCTGGACGCCCATCACGCCTTCGAGCGGCTCGGCCGGCGCGCCGAGGCCGCGCGCCTGGGCTACGACGTGGCCCTGCGGCTCATCGCGCTCGGCCGGCCGCACGAGGCCGCCGAGCTGCTGGAGGGCGCCCGCGACGTGTTCACCGAGCAGGACGAGCCGGTCGACGCCGCCGACGCCACCCTCGCGCTCGCCCGGGTCCTGGTCGAGCTGGGCGAGCCCCACGCCGCGCTGGAGGCCGCGGCGGCGGCACGCGGCGCGTACGCCGCGGCGGGCCGGGTGGAGCAGGCCGCCGCCGCCGACCACCAGGCCGCCGCGGTCCTGGACCTGCTCGACCGCGACGAGGAGGCCGCCGGGCGCTACCGGGCGGCGCAGGCGGGCTTCGAGCAGGCGGGGGCGCGGCTCGCGGCCGCCCGGGTGCAGTCCCGCCGTGGGCTGCTGCTGGGCGTGCTCGGCCGTGGCGAGGAGGGGCTGCGGGAGATCAGCGTGGCGCTGCACCGCTTCGCCGAGGTCGACGACCGCGCGGGCGTCGCCTGGTGCCACGTGAACGCCGCGCGGGTGCTCGGCGCGCTCGGCCGGCAGGCCGAGGCGGCGGGGCGCTGCGAGGCCGCCGTGGCCGGGTTCGACGCGGCCGGCGACGCGCCCGGGGCGGCCGACGCCGAGCACCTGGGCGGCCTGCTGCTGGTGGACGCCGACCGCGCCGAGGAGGCGCTGGACCGGTTCCGCGCCGCGCTCGCGCGGTTCGAGCTGCTCGGCGACGGCTCGGGCCAGCGGGCCTGCCACGGCGCGCTCGCCCAGGCGCTGGACGACCTGGGCCGGCACGCGGAGGCCCGGCGCCACGACGAGGCCGCCGCCCGCCTGGGCTGAGCGGCGTCAGCCGCGCGTCAGGGCGCGCTGGGCCAGCAGGCAGCCCGCGGCGCAGGCGGCGACCCCCGCGGCGGCCAGCAGCGGCAGCGCCGCCCACAGCTCGCCGGTGCCGATCAGGGGCAGCCCGGCCAGTGCCGCCTCGTGGCGCGGGCTGCGCAGCACCAGGTCGGTGCCGAGCCGCAGCAGCGCGAACGCGACCAGCGCCGCCGCGAGCCCGTTCGCGGTCGCCTGGGCCAGCAGCCACGTGCGCAGGCCGGCGCCGGAGGCCCCGGGCTCGCGCGGCGGGCCCGAGGGCATGGCCGCGGCGACCCGCATGCTCACCAGCACGGCCACCGCGAGGGCGAGCGCGCCGGCCGCGAGCGCGGCCGCGAGCGCGCCGCGGCCCCAGGCCAGCAGCGGCAGGAGCTGCCTGGCGAGCGCGCTGTCCGGCCCGGGCCGGTCGGGGGCCAGGCTCTCCCGGTACCAGTGCTCGACCAGGCCGAACTGCGCGCTGCCCAGCGCCGCCGCGCCGAGCAGCACCAGGCCGGTCGCGACGGAGGCGACGACCGCGAGCGTGGAGCGCGGGTGCCGGTACAGGTCCATGCAGGCGTCGGCCACCAGGCCCTGCGCGGAGGAGCGCGCCGTCCGCGGTGGCCACGGGCGCCGGGGGAGCGGGAACATCGGCGGTAGCTTCCGCCGCGAACCGGCGCTTGGCAACCCGGCCGCCGCGAACCGGCCACGACCCCGGCGCATGCCCGCGACCGGCTGTCGGCGCCGCCTGGCATGCTCGCCGAAGCGGCGCGCGACACCGTCCCCGGCCGGCCGCCGGGACCGGGCACGCCGCGGACGGGTTCACTTGCGGAATGAAAGTCTCCCGGAATGAAAGTCCCCGAGGGAGGGTTGTGGCCGGCATGAGCATGCGATGGGCGTGGCGCGGCGCCGACACCGAGATCCCCAAGGGCACCAAGCTGGCTCCCGGCACCGTCCGGCGGGTGTGGGGGTTCGCCCGCGCCTACCGCGTCCACATCGTCGCCTACCTCACGCTGATCGGGGTCTCCTCGCTGCTGGGCGCGGCGACGCCGCTGCTGGTCCGCGAGCTGATCGACACGGCCATCCCCCGCCGCGACGGCGGCCTCATCAACCTGATCGCGCTGGCGGCGGTCGCGCTGGCGCTGCTCGGCGCCGGGCTGACCATCGCCCAGCGCTGGTTCTCCGCCCGCATCGGCGAGGGACTCATCTACGACCTGCGCACCGCCGTCTTCGACCACGTGCAGCGCCAGCCGCTCGCCTTCTTCACCCACACCCAGACCGGCGCGCTGATCAGCCGCATGAACAACGACGTGGTGGGGGCGCAGCGGGCGCTGACCGGCACGCTCGGCTCGGCCACCTCCGACGTGATCGGCCTGGTGTCCACGCTGGTGGTGATGCTGGCGCTCGACTGGAAGCTGACCCTGCTGGCGTTGGCGCTGCTGCCGGTGTTCGTGCTCCCGGCCAAGCGCGTCGGCCGCCGGCTGCAGGCGATCACGCGCGAGTCGATGCAGCTCAACGCGGCGATGAACACCACCATGAGCGAGCGCTTCAACGTCGCGGGTGCGCTGCTGGTGAGCCTGTTCGGCCGCCGCCGGGACGAGCTGGAGGAGTTCTCCGACCGCGCCGCCAGGGTCCGCGACATCGGCGTCCGCTCGGCCATGTACGGCCGCATCTTCTACGTCGCGCTCGGCCTGGTGGGCGCGGTCGGCACCGCGGTGGTGTACTGGCTGGGCGCCCACCTGGTGCTCACCGGGGCGCTGACGGTCGGCACGATCGTCGCCTTCGCGGCCTACCTCGGCCGCATCTACGGGCCGCTCACGAACCTCACCAGCGCCCGCATCGACGTGATGACCGCGTTCGTCTCCTTCGAGCGGGTGTTCGAGGTGCTCGACCACCGGCCGGCGATCCAGGACGCCCCCGGCGCGGTCGACCTGGAGCGCCCGCGCGGGCGCGGCGACGGCCCGTCCGGGCTCGCGGTCGAGTTCGACCACGTGCGCTTCGGCTACCCCGACGCCGCCGAGTCCACCATCCCGAGCCTGCTCCAGGGCGGCCAGGCCGCCGCGGTGCCACGCGAGGGCGACGGCGCCGCCGGCGGCGCCGATGGGGACGGCGCCGGCGGGGACGACGTGGTGCCCGCCGAGGAGGTGCTGCGCGACGTCTCGTTCGCGGTCGCCCCCGGCGAGCTGGTCGCGCTGGTCGGTCCCTCGGGGGCCGGCAAGACCACCATCGCCATGCTGGTCGGCCGCCTCTACGACGTGACCGGCGGGGCGGTGCGTGTGGGCGGCGCCGACGTGCGCGCGCTCACCCTGGAGTCGCTGCGGCACGCGATCGGCGTGGTCACCCAGGACCCGCACCTGTTCCACGACACGGTGCTGGCCAACCTGCGCTACGCCCGGCCGGACGCCACCCCCGAGGAGATCGGGGCGGCCACGCGCGCCGCGCGCATCGACGAGGTGATCGCGGCGCTGCCCGACGGGTTCGACACCGTCGTCGGCGACCGCGGCTACCGGCTCTCCGGCGGCGAGAAGCAGCGGCTGGCGATCGCCCGGCTGCTGCTCGCCGACCCGGCCATCGTGATCCTCGACGAGGCCACCGCGCACCTGGACTCCGAGTCCGAGGCCGAGGTCCAGGCCGCGCTCGCCGAGGCGCTGGCCGGGCGGACCAGCCTGGTGATCGCCCACCGCCTGTCCACGATCGTGCGGGCCGACCGCATCCTGGTGGTCGAGGGCGGGCGGATCGTCGAGCAGGGCCGCCACGAGGCGCTGCTCGCCGCCGGCGGCCGCTATGCGGCGCTGTACGCGACGCAGGCCGGCTTCGCGGCGTCGCCGTCGCCCGCGGGCGCGGCCGTCCTGCGCTGACGGCGCCGGGCGCCGCCCCGGCCGAGCGCGCGGAAGCGCGCGGAAGGGGGACGCGGCGCGCATCACGGGCTTCAGGTTTGGCCGCCCGGACGCGGGTGCATCCCGGTCGCCAGCACGCGTGCCGTCAGGGGGCGGGATGATGGCGATCTCCGAGCGCCGCCGGCGAGGGCGGCCGGGCGCGGGCCGGGTGGTCGACGTGCGCGACGAGGCCGACCGGGGCCGGGAGGCGACCGGCCCGCAGCAGATCCCGCCGCGCGGCTGGCGCGACGTGCTCCTGCGGCTGCGGCGGGACCTCAAGGAGGACCAGGTGCCGCTGGTCGCCGCGGGGGTCGCCTTCTACGCGATGCTGTCGCTGTTCCCGGCGATGATCGCCGCGATCTCGGTGTACGGGCTCGTCGTCGACCCGCAGCAGGTCGCCGACCAGGTCAAGCGGCTCACCGAGATCATCCCGCAGGACGCCGCCAACCTGATCGCCGGCCAGCTCGACAGCGTGGCCCGCTCGACCCCCCGGAACCTGGGCGTCGGGCTGGTGGTGAGCGTGCTGGTCGCGCTGTGGTCGGCGTCATCGGGGATGAAGGCGCTCGTCGCCGGGGTGAACATCGCCTACGACGAGCACGAGACGCGCGGCTTCCTCAAGCTCCGCGGGCTGGCGCTGGCGCTCACCGCGGGCGCGATCGTGGTGGTCGCGCTGGCGCTGGCGGCGGCGGTGGCGTTCCCGGCGATCGTGGGCGAGCTGCCCGGCGGCGACCTGCTCGCCACGGCCGCCTCGTGGCTGCGTTGGCCGATCCTGGCGGCGTTCGTCATCGCCGGGCTGGCGGTCCTGTTCCGCCTGGCCCCCGACCGCGATCACCCCCGCTTCCGCTGGGTGAGCGGGGGCGCGCTCGTCGCGACGGCCTTCTGGCTCCTCGCCTCGGTCGGGTTCTCCTTCTACGTCGACAACTTCGGCAGCTACAACCAGACCTACGGCTCGATCGCCGCGGTCGCGATCCTGATGCTCTGGCTGTACCTCACCGCGTTCCTGGTCCTGGTCGGCGCCGAGCTGAACAGCCAGCTGGAGCTGCAGACCCGCCGGGACAGCACCACCGGCGCCGAGCAGCCGCTCGGGGAGCGGGGGGCGGTCGCGGCCGACACCGTCGCCGAACGGCCCCCGGCCCGCCGCGAGCGGAGCTGAGCGGGGCTCAGCCCACCCGGACGACGGTCCCCGACCGCGCCGGCTGGTACTTGACCGTGCTGCCGGTGTGGGTGGCGGCGATCCACTGGCCGCCACCGATGTACAGGGCGACGTGGCCCGGCTCCACGATCAGGTCCCCCGGCTGCTTCTGGTCCCAGGGCACGTGCGGGCCGGCGCCGAGCTGCGCGGCGCTGGAGTGCGGCAGCGAGACGCCGCCCGCGCGCCAGGCCATCATCGTCAGGCCCGAGCAGTCGAAGCAGCTCGGGCCGGCGCCACCGTAGCAGTACGGCTTGCCGACCTGGGCGCGGGCGTAGGCGATCGCCGCGCCGGCGCCACCGCCGACCGACGGGATGTCGACGTCGGCAGGGCTCTGCGCCGGGCCGGCGTCGCTGGCGGGGGACAGCGCCACGTTGCGGGCGCGGGCCCGGGCCCGCACCTCGCCCAGCAGGCCCTTGATGCGGTCGGTCTTCTGGTCGAGGCTCGCCCTGAGCTGCTTCTGCCTGGCCAGCTCGGCCTCCTGCGAGCGCCGGAGCTTGAGGAGCGCGGCGAGCTGCTCGGCGTCGGCGTCGTTCAGCGCGCGGTAGTTCTCGAGGATGAGCTGGTTGCGGTCGGAGATGACCGCCATGGTCTCCATCGCGCGCAGCGCCTTGTTGGGGTCCTTGGTGTCCAGCAGGGTCGAGAGCTGGCCGAGCGGGCCCTCGCGGTACATGTTCCCGTAGATCTGGTCGACCTGGCCGCGCAGCGCCACGATCTGGGCCTTGGTGCGGGCGTTCTCGGCCTGCCCCGCGGCGATGTCGCGCTTGGTCTTCTCCAGGCGCGCCTGGGTCTGCAGCACCTGCTCGTCGTTGAGGTCGGCCTCGTGGACCACCTGCTCGAGCTGGTCCTCGAGGGCCTTCTCGCTCTGCGGTGGAGGAGCCGCGTCGCCGGGTTGCGCCTGGAGCGCGATCGCGGCGGCGAGCGACAGGCCGAGCGCGATCAGCAGCGGGCGTCGGACGGTGCTGGTCAGCAAGCGGACATCTCCCCTCACCGGCTCCGCACGGGAACGGAGGCCACCGACGATCCGGGATCCTGCTCTCTCTTCAGGAGATCCTCCGAAGGGAAGCAAGCGGGGCCGGGCCCGGGGGACCGGCCCGAGCCGGCCGCCTCGCTTTGGGGGTGCGACGGCGACCGGGTGGTACGTGGGCGTGCTGGTTACAGGCGTTTCCTGATGTCACAGGACGTCGCAGCCCGCGGAGCTGCCCGTGATGTGCGGGTGGTCCGGAGCGCGGCCGAGAATCTACTCCGGCCCCGGCCCCCCTGCCAAATCGGAGGCGCACAGGGGGCGGCTGGGGACGAGCGGTTGTTCCCGCCATATCTAGGCGTTAGGCTCCATCGGAACACAAGATGTAGTGCACGTCATGGAGTGCACGTCATGGAGTGGCGCACGTTCGTGATGACGTGGTGCACGTTCGTGCAGTGCACGTTCGCCCATGGAGTGCGCGTCCGGGGAAGGCACGTCCCGGCGTGCACGCCACCGGCACCCCGCAGGAGGGGGTGAGCCTCGCGAGGGGGAGGGATCGATGGCGCAGGCGCGGCCTGAGGAGCTGGTGCCACGGGACGCGGACATCCTCGCGTTCGAGCGGCAGTGGTGGCGGTTCGCCGGTGCCAAGGAGGAGGCCATCCGCCGCGAGTTCGGGATCAGCCCGACCGTGTACTACCAGCAGCTCAACCGCGTGCTGGACGACCCGGCCGCGCTCGAGGCCGACCCCCTGCTGGTCGGACGCCTGCAGCGGCAGCGCACCGAGCGCAGGCGGCAGCGCGCGGCGCGCGCGGCGCAGTCCTCCGGCCGCTGACGGCGCCCGCCGGTGAGCGCTCCGCAGCCCCGCGGCTCCCGCACGGCGCCGGCGCTGAAGGCCGGTGCCGTGTTCGCCGTCTTCCTCGCCCTGTTCCTGCTGTTCGACCGGCTGAGCCGGCCAGACGGCCCGCAGACCTCCGCGAGCCCGACGACCGCCCCCGGCGCCACGTCCACCACGACCGCGCCCACCAGGACGACCGGCCGGCCGACGACCACCACCGCCCCGCCGACGACCAGGACGACCCGCCCGCCGCAGACCACCCGGACGACGCAGCCACCGCTCAAGTCGGGCCAGGGCGTCACCCTCCAGATCCTCAACGGCACCGGCGAGCTGCGCCTGGCCCGCGACTTCAAGCCCCTGGTCCGCCGGTACGGCTACAAGATCGTCAACACCGGCAACACCGGGGCGAACTACCCGGTCTCGACCGTCTACTACACCGACGCCAACCGCGACGACGCGCTCGCCTTCCAGCGGCGCTTCCCGGCCTTCAAGATCGTCCAGCAGGCCCCGGCCAACCTGTCGCGTGACGTGGAGCTGCACGCGATCATCGGCGCCAACTACACGCCCCCCCACTAGGCGCACCGCCGTGCGGGCGCCGCTCACCCCCGCCTGCGGGGATGGACGGCGGCGAGGTCCTCGCGCTGGGCCTCGAACCAGGCGTCGGGGGGGAGCGCGCCGGCCCCGGCGAGCAGCCGCTTGGCGCGCTCGGCGCGCTCGTCCGCGGGCATGTCGAGCGCCTGCGCGATGGCCTGGGCCAGCTCCCAGGTGTCGAACGGGTTGACCAGCAGCGCGCCGTCGGCGAGGTCGTCCGCCGCGCCGGCGTTGCGCGACAGGATGAGCACGGTGTCGTTCTCGCTGACCGCCGGGCCCTCCTTGGCGACCAGGTTCATCCCGTCCCAGACGGGGTTGACGACGAGCGCGTCGGCCAGCGCCATCGCGGCCAGCGCGCGCGGGTAGTTGTCGCGCAGCTCCAGCCGCACCGGCTCCCAGTTCCTGGTGCGGAAGCGCTCGTTGATCTCGTCGGCGAGCTGCCGCACCTCCGAGAAGTACGCCTGGTACTCGGGCAGGTCCCGGCGGGAGGCGTAGGCGAGCACGAAGTGGACCACGCGGGCGCGGGCGCGCGGGTTGCGCTCCAGGAACAGCCGGAACCCCTCCAGCCCCCGGAGGATGTTCTTGGACAGCTCCATGCGGTCCACGCGCACCAGCAGCTTGCGGCCGCGCGCCCACTCGCTGATCGCCCGCTGCTGGGCGCGCACGTCCGGCTGGGCGGCGCGGGCGCGCAGCACCTCGACGTCGACCCCCAGGGGGTAGTCGCGCACCTGCACGGTCCGGCCGTCCCCGGCGCGGACCTCGCCGGCCGCCCGGTCGACCTCGTACCCTGCGCCCTGGCAGCAGCGCAGGAAGTTGCGCGCCCAGCGCGGGACGAGGAAGCCGAGCAGGTCCGCGCCGAGCATGCCGGCGAGGATCTCCCCGCCGACCGCGCCCGGCAGCGTCGCGTAGCTGTCGGGATCCACCCACGGGCAGTGCAGGAAGAAGGCGATGCCCACGTCGGGACGGTGGTCGCGCAGGATCGAGGGGACCAGCGACAGGTGGTAGTCCTGTACGAACACGTCGCCGCCCTCGCCGATCTCGGCGTCGATCGTCTGGGCGAAGGTCACGTTGACGTCGGTGTAGGCGTGCCAGGCGTCACGGAAGCCCAGGTCGAACCGGGGATGGCGGGGGAGGTCGTAGAGGTTGTGCTGCAGGAACCACAGCGTCCGGTTGGCCACGCGGTTGTAGTAGGCCTGGAACTTGCGCTGGTCGACGGCGATGCTGCGCAGGCTGATCGGTCCCTGCGGCAGCTCGAGGTGCCGGCGCCCGGCCCTGCCGGCCCGCTTGGCCGCCACCCGGTCGCCGTCGGTGATCGCCATCGCGACCCAGGTCCCGCCCCTGCCCGCCAGCGCCGGGCCGAGCGCGGCGACCATCCCCCCCGAGCCCCTGCTCGTGATCAGGTTGCCGTCGTCGTCCAGCTCGAACTGGACCGGACCGCGGTTCGACGCGACCACGAGGTCGGTCATGCCAGCCACCTCCTTGCCGCCCGTCCGGCGGCAGGCGGGCCATCGAGCGATCGACGCACATTGTTCCAGGCACCGCAAGCGCGACGGCGCCGGCGACGCGGGGCGAGGACCTGCTCGGCCCGCCGCGGCGGACTACCGACCGGCGGCCCGGCGGGCGAGCAGCGCGGCCACCGTGAGGGTCCCGAGCGCCGCGGCGACCCCGGCGGCCAGCCGCGCGACCCCGCCGCCCAACGGCAGCCACGCCAGCGACAGGACCACCGCCGCGGCCAGCGCCGCGCCCGCGGCGGCCAGGGCCAGCCGCGCCCGGCGGGCGCGCGCGACCGCCGGCTCCACGCGCACGGCCGTCCCGGCCGTGCCCAGGCCGCCCGGCTCGCGGGCCGCGAAGGCCAGCTCGGCGACCAGGAACAGCCCGGCGGCCCAGAGCGGCGCCCACGGGTCGACGCCAGCGCGGCCGGCGAGCCGCAGCGCGTACGCACCGGCGAGCAGCCCGACCGCCCACGGCACCAGCGCCGCCCAGCGCCAGGCCGCGAGCACCGCCAGCAGGGCGCCGGCCGCCCCGGGCAGCAGCAGCGCCGGCCGCCCGCCGAGCGCCGGCGCGGCGCCCAGGCCCAGCGCGAGCGCCGCCACCGGCGCCACCCGCCCCCGCAGCGCGCGCGTCACGGCGCCCGCCCGCCGCCCGGCGGCGCGCCGCCACCCGCCGCGCCCGTCACGGCCGCAGCGCGGCCGCCCGGTGGCGGCTCGCCTCCAGCTCGAGGAGCACCTGCCCGGCCGGCATCGGCTCCCGCCATGCCACCACCGCCACGCCCAGCCGCTGGTAGCGGTGGCGCAGCGCCGCCCGCTCCAGGGCCCAGACCCGCCCGGCCAGCGCCCTGGTCCGGGCGGGGAGAGCCCGGCGCGCACCCGGGCCCCGCCGGCCGGGCCGGGCGGGCGGGGCGGTCGCGGGCGGCTCGACGTCGATCACGGCCAGGTCGTGGCCGCGGGCGCGCAGGTCCAGGAGGGCGGCGACGCCACGGGTGTCGACCAGGGGGGTGAGCGCGATCACCAGGGCGTGCGGGGGGAGCGCGCGCGCCGGGACCCGCCGGACGTCCTTCCAGGCGACGTTGGCGTGCACGCGGGTCTCCAGCAGGGTGTCCAGCAGCCGGTACAGCCCGGTCATACCGGACACCGGCGCGAGCCACCGGACGAAGCCGCCGAAGCTCACCACCCCGACGCGGTCGCGCTCGCGCAGGTACGCGGCGGCGATCGCGGCCGCCGCGGCGACCGCGCGGTCCAGGGTGCTGCCCCCGGCGCCGCCGACGTCCTCGAACGTGTCGAGGAAGAGCACCACGTCCCGGGCCCGCTCGGGGTGCCGCTCGGTGACCCACGGGTCGCCGGCGGCGGCGCCCGGGGTCGCGCCCGCCGCCGGCCGCGCGCCGAGGCGCGCGGTCGCCCGCCAGTTGACCGAGCGCGGGCGGTCGCCGGGCAGGAAGGGCCGGACGTCGGCGAACTCGATCCCCTCGCCGCGGGCGCGCGCGACGCCGCCGCCGGAGGTCGCCGTGGTCCCGAGCGGCCGGACGAGGTCGCGCAGCTCCTCGGCGCGGGGGAGGACCTTGAGCCGCGCCTCCGGCTCCAGCCGGCGCTCCCAGGCCAGCAGCCGCCAGCCGCCGCCGGCGCGCACGACCAGCCCGCCGACCCGGTGGACGCCCCAGCGCTCGCAGCGCACGCCGAGCTCCAGTACGCGCCCCTCGCCCGCGGCCAGCCGCACGGCCACCCCGGCCGCCCCGGCGGGCGCGAGCCCGGCCGGCAGCGCGAGGACGACGTCCACCTGCTCGACGGGCGCGTCGGCGCGCAGCGTCACCCGCAGCGGCACCACGTCCCCGGTGAGCGCCCGGTCCTGGCCCACCTCGACGGCGGCCTCCAGCCGCGGCGCGGCCCGCTCCCCCGCGGCGAGCCCGGCGGTCAGGGCGAGCGCGAACGGCGCCGCGAGCGCGGCCAGCTCGGGCCGGCCGAGCAGCAGCGCGGCGAGCATCCCCGCGGCGGCGAGCGCGGCGAAGGCCCCCGCCCGCGCCGAGGTGTGCGGCGTCACCCGCCCCGCTCCGCCGGGCCGCCCGCGCCCTGCGGCGCCTGCGCCTCCTCCGCGGCCGGCGCGGGCACCTGGCCGAGCAGCTCGGTGATCACGTCCTCGGCCCGCACCCGCCGCACCCACAGCTCCGGGTGGAGCAGCACCCGGTGCGCCAGCGCGGGCACGGCGAGCGCCTTGACGTCGTCGGGGACGACGTAGCCGCGCCCGGCCAGCAGCGCGCGCGCCCGCGCCGCCTTGACCAGCGCCAGCGTGCCCCGCGGGCTCGCGCCGACCTGCACCCGCGGGCTCGCCCGCGTGGCGGCGACCAGCTCGACCACGTAGCGGCCGACGCTCTCGGCGACGTGCACGGCCTCCACCGCCCGCTGGAGCGCGAGCAGCTCCGAGCGCTCGGCGACCGGCCTCAGCTCCGGGTCGTCGCCGGCGCGCTCCAGGCGGCGGGCGACCATCCGCCACTCGTCCTCGGCGCCGGGGTAGCCGACCCGCAGCCGCAGCAGGAAGCGGTCCAGCTGCGCCTCGGGCAGGGGGTAGGTGCCCTCGTACTCGATCGGGTTCTGCGTGGCGACGACCAGGAACGGCCGAGGCAGCGGGTGGCGGGCGCCGTCCACGGTGACCTGCCGCTCCTGCATCGCCTCCAGCAGGGCCGCCTGGGTCTTCGGCGGGGACCGGTTGATCTCGTCGCCGAGCAGGAGGTTGGCGAACACCGGGCCGGGGCGGAAGGTGAAGTCGCCCAGCCGCCGGTCGAACGTCGACCAGCCGGTCACGTCCGAGGGCAGCAGGTCCGGGGTGAACTGCACGCGCGCGAACTCCAGCCGCAGCACGGTCGCGAACGAGCGCGCGATGAGCGTCTTGGCCAGGCCCGGGAAGTCCTCGAGCAGCACGTGCCCGTCGGCGAGCAGCCCGATCAGCACCAGCTCGAGCGCCTGGCGTTTGCCCACCACGGCCCGCTCCACCTCGTCCAGGACCTGCTCGCAGCGCGCCCGCGCCGACGGGCCGGCCGCCCCGGTCACGGCGCGGCCTCCCGGTCCGGGCCGAGGCGCTCCAGGTCGGCCACGAGCGCCTCGAGCGTGGCCAGGTCCGGTCCCCGCTCACGCTGGTCCCCGGCCGGCCGCCGGTCGGGCCGCAGCAGCGCCCAGGCCCGCTCGCCGAGCGCGGCCCGGGCCGCCCGCGGCTCGGCGTCCAGGGCGACCCCGTGCCACCACGCGAGGCGGTCGGCGGCGATGCGGATGAGCACGGGCCGCAGCCCCGTGTGCCAGAGGCGGTCGCTCGCGCCGGCCAGCGTGATCCGGCGCCCGAGCGCGACGATCGCCTCGGGGGGTCGGGGGGCGCGCCCGGGGCGCGCCAGCGCGGCGGCCACCTCTGACGGCCGCGGCGGCGGCAGGCCCGCGCGGACCGCCCCCGCCAGCAGCCGCAGCCCGAGCGCCCCGAGCAGCAGCAGCCAGGCGGCGACGACGCGGCTGCGCCATGCGGGCGCCAGGTCCGCCGCCGCCAGCATCACCGCGGTCGCCAGCAGCGCCAGCCCGGCCGACCGCACGGCCGCCATCAGCGCCCGTCCCCCCCGCGGGCGGCCGCTCCGCGCAGGCCGCGCCGCACCTCGCCCAGGGCCGCGAGCGCCTGCCCGCGCATCCCCGCATCGATCCGCCGGCGGCTGAACCGGGCCAGCTCGAACAGGTCGGCCAGCCGGGTCGCCGGGGCGCCGGGGACCCCGGGCGCCGCGAGCGCCCGCGCCAGGTGCTCCCGCGGCGTCTCGGAGCGCCCGCGCGCCAGCCCGTGCGCGGCGAGGTCCCGCTCGAGCTGGGCGTACGCGGCGAGCACCGCCCGCCGCGGGTCCTGCTCGCCCTCGGGCGCCGTACCCGCAGCCGGCGCGGGCCCGGGATCCCCGGCGGCCGGCGCCCCGTCCGCCCGCGCCGGCCGGCCCGGGCGGCCGCGCGCGGCCAGCGCGGCCGCGGCGGCCGCCAGCGCGAGCGCCGTGAGGACCACCGGCGTCCAGCCCGGCCGGACGAGGACCGGGTCGCGCCCGGCCGCGGGCGCCGTCGGGGTCGCGGGCGCGACCTGCGGCGCCGGCCGGTCCCCGGCGGGGCCGGCGATCCTCGGCAGCGCCCACGCCGCCACCACCAGCAGCACCAGTAGCGCCAGGGACACGGCCGCGCGGCCGTGCGGCGGGAACCGGCGCGGCCGCGTGCCGCGGACGGCCGCGAGCAGCAGCGCCAGCGCCGCGAGGCCGGCCAGCAGGCCGAGCACCGCCAGGACCTCGACCAGCTCGACGGGGAAGCGGGGCCGCCCCCGGCCGGGCGGGGCGCCGAGCGGCGAGCCGAGGCTGCCCGCCGCGACCACCCCGAGCAGGCCGGCGACGCCGGCCACGGCGAGCGCGCGTCGCGGGCGCGCCAGGAACGGCGTCCGCGGGGTCCGCTCGCCGGCCACGTCCCACCTCCCGGAGTCCGCGGGGGCCGTGCGGTGCGGCGGCCGACCGGCCGCCGCACCGCACGATCCCGACCCGAAGAACCTGGCCCGCACGGCAGGGCGGCGTCAACACCGCCGTCGGCGGCTCCGGCGCGGCCTCGAACGGACTTGTCATCGAACAAGTGTTCGATCTACGCTACCGCCCATGGAGCACACGCAGCACCACCCGCAGCATCCCCCGCAGCACCCCCTACGGCGACACGGCGACGGCCCGCCCGGCGGCGCCTTCGCGGTGCCGGCCCTGACCGGACGGGAGCCCGGCTACCTGCGCACCTTCGAGGTCGCGGAACTGCTGCACGTCTCGCCCAAGACGATCACCCGTTGGGCCAAGTGCGGCAAGCTGCCGTTCTTCATGACCCTCGGGGGTCACCGGCGCTACCCCGCCGACGAGATCCGCGCCCTCGCCGCGCACCTGCGGGTCCGCCCGGCCGCCGAGTCGGCCTGACCCGTCAGGCCGCCCCGCCCGCCTCCATGCGGGCGAGCAGCGCCGCGACCACCTCCGCCCAGCCCTCGCCGGCCCGGCCGGCGGCGACGACGGTGTCGGGGCCGGCGGCCGCCCGCGCCTCCGGGCCGGCGTTGCCGACCAGGAACATCGCGCCGACGGCGGCGTCCAGCTCCAGGTCGGCGGCGGAGTCCCCGACGGCCGCGGCCTCCTCGCGGCCGATGCCGCGCAGCCGCAGGTAGCGCGCTGCCGCGCTGCCCTTGGTGACCCCCGCGGGCGCCAGGTGGTAGGTGTGCGCCTCCCCGGCCGCCAGGCCGAGCCGCGGGTAGGCTCCCCGCAGCCGGCCGTTGTCCACCAGGTCCGCCCAGTCGAACCCCTCGCCGCGCAGCAGGGCGCGCGCCTGCTCCAGGTCCACCAGCCCGCGCAGCAGCGCGGTCCCCTGCCGGCCCTCGTGCCAGGGGGTGTGGAACTCCAGCCGCCCCTCGAACGCGGCCAGCACCAGGTCCAGCGCGCCCGACCGGCGCAGCACCTCGGCCGGGGTCGGGCCGAGCGCGCGCGGCACCCGGCCCCACTCCAGCTCGGCCCCGCCGTCGACGACCAGGACGGTGCCGAGCTCCGCCACCGCGTCGCGCACCCCCAGCAGCCGGCCGCTCTCCTGCAGCTGCGCGCGCGTGCGGCCCGACACGAGCACGATCTCCAGGCCGGCGGTGTGCGCGGCGACCAGCGCGGACGCCGCCACCAGCGTCGGGCGCCCGTCGAGGTCGGCGAGCAGCGACGCCCGCCTGCCGACCAGCGTCCCGTCGACGTCGGAGAAGAGCACCCTCGGGCGCAGCCGCTCCAGCACCGGCGCGGCCTCGGCCAGCGGCAGCGTCACCCCGATCCCTGCCAGCCGGCGACCTCCCGGCGGTGGCGCCGGTAGGCCTCCACCTTGCCGATCGGGGGACGCCGGGTGACCGCCAGCTCGCGCGACAGCGGGCGCGACCCTCCCTGGGTCTGGTCGAACTGCACGAACAGCGTGGACCAGGGATCCTCGCTGAGCCGGCCCTCCTCGGCCAGGTGCACGAGCGCGGTCTGCAGGATCGCGAAGCTCATCCGCGACAGCGCGTGCAGCTCCTGGTTGCGGTGGACGCGCCGCTCCAGGTCCACCTGGGCGATCGCGTCGATGCCGACCTCGTTGAGGATGTCGATCAGCAGGCCCAGCTCCACCCCGTAGTCCGAGTAGAACGGGACCCGCTCGAACAGCTCGCGCCGTCCGGCGAACTCGCCGGAGAGCGGCTGGACGATGCCGGCGAGCTGGGGCCAGAGCGCGTTCAGCAGCGGCCGCGCGAGCAGCTCGGTGACGCGGCCGCCGCCGGTCGGGGACAGCTCGCCGCCGCCGCCCAGCTGCCGCAGCGGGCGCTCGTAGAAGCCCTTCACGTAGGCGATCGACGGCTCGGTGAGCAGCGGCCCGAGCAGCCCGGTCACGAAGCGCGGGTGGATGTTGACGACGTCGGCGTCCACCCAGCACATCAGGTCCCCGCGGCACGCGTCCAGGCTCTTCCACAGGCCCTCGCCCTTGCCGGCGCCCGGTCCCTCCCCGGGGAGCACCTCGGCCTCGGTCACCACGCGCGCGCCCTCGGCCGCGGCGATCTCCCGGGTCCTGTCGGCCGAGCCCGCGTCCATCACCAGCAGCTCGTCGACCAGCGGCGTCCCCTCCACCAGCGCCTCGCGCAGCACGCGTACGATCTTGCCGATCGTCGCCTGCTCGTTGCGGGTCGGCAGGCAGAGCGAGATCGTCTGCCGCAGCCGCCGCTTGGCGGCTACGAGCTGGTCGAGTTCGAACTGTCCGGCGTGGTAGGTCCGCCTGGCGTACCAGGCGTCGAGGTCGCTCAATCTGCCGCCTACGGAGAGTGGCCGGCCAGGGGCCGGGGGGAGGTATGCCGCCGGATCGTACCCGAGCGCCGCGACGTTTGTTTGACGCATCGCCGCTGCCTCGGCACCCTGGCCCGGTACCAGCGAAGGCTCCGCCTCGCCGTTCCCTGGAGCGTCGCCGTTGACCAACCCGCCCACGCCCGCCGATCAGCGTCCCGCGCCCGCCGAGCCCGAGCTGGACGGCGTGGTGCTGCGCTGCCGCGGCTGCGGCAGGACCTACCCGCCCGCCCTGCGCCACGCCTGCGAGGCCTGCCTCGGCCCTCTCGACGTGGAGCACGACCGCGCCGTGGTCGCCGCCCGCCTGTCCCGCGCGGCGGTCGAGGCCGGGCCCGCCTCCATCTGGCGCTACGGCGCCGTGCTCCCCGCGCGGCCCCGCGCCGGGGACCTCGCGCCCGGGCTGACCCCGCTGGTGCCCGCGCCCCGCCTGGCGGAGGCGCTCGGCGTGCCCGGGCCCCTGTACGTCAAGGACGACACCCGCAACCCCACCAACTCGTTCAAGGACCGCGTCGTCGCGGTCGCCCTCGCCCGGGCGCGCGCGTTCGGCGTGCGGACCGTGGCCTGCGCCTCGACCGGCAACCTCGCCGGCGCCACCGCCGCCGCGGCCGCCGCCCAGGGGCTGCGCTGCGTGGTCGTCATCCCCGGCGACCTGGAGCCGGGCAAGGTCGCGGGCGCCGCGGTGCACGGCGCCACGGTGGTCGCGGTCCAGGGCTCCTACGACCAGGCCAACCGGCTGTCCGCGCAGGCGGCCGAGGCGTTCGGCTGGGGGTTCGTCAACGTCAACCTGCGCCCCTGGTACGCGGAAGGCTCCAAGACCGTCGGCCTGGAGGTCGCCGAGCAGCTCGGCTGGCGGCTGCCCGACCACGTGATCGTCCCGATCGCCTCCGGCGCCCTGCTCACCAAGGTCCACCAGGGCTTCGGCACCCTGGTCGGGCACGGCCTGGTGCCCGAGCACCACGCGAGGGTGCACGGCGCGCAGTCGCTCGGCTGCGCCCCGGTCGCGACCGCGTTCGCGGCCGGCAGCGACGAGGTGCAGCCGGTGCGCCCGTCGGGGATCGTCAAGTCACTGGCGATCGGGGACCCCGCCGACGGCCCCGAGGCGCTGGCGGTGATCCGCTCCACCGGCGGGCGCTGCGAGGCCGTCCCCGACGAGGAGGTCGTCGACGCGATCCGGGTGCTCGCCCGTACCACCGGCATCTTCGGCGAGACGGCCGCCGGCGTCACGGTCGCCACCCTCGCGCGGCTCGCCCGTGCCGGGGTGCTCGCCCCGGGCGAGCGCGTCGTCGCGCTGGTCACCGGCCATGGTCTCAAGACGCGCGAGGCCCTGGAGGGTCACCTGGAGGCGCCGGTCGCGGTGCGGCCGAACATCGACGCCCTGGAGGAGTCGCTCGGGGCGCGCGATCCCGCGCTGGTCGCCTCGGGCTGAGCGGCCCGTCCGGCAGGCGCGCTCCGTTTTCCTCTGGAGGCTGCTTGCCCGATATCCTTCCCTCCGCCACGCTTGACCGCTGCTCGGGCGCGACAGGGCCGGTCGTGCCCGTCCGGCAGGCAGGCGGACCCCCCGTCAGGCACGGAGTCCGCCACGCACCGAGCCGAAGGAGCGCATGGCCGTCGAGTCCCGGTTGCTGGGTCGCTACGAGCTCGGACCCGTCCTCGGCAGCGGCGGGATGGCCGAGGTGTTCGAGGGCCATGACCGGCTCCTCGCCCGCCGCGTCGCGATCAAGGTGCTGCATCCGCAGTACGCGCGTGACCCTGCCTTCGTGGAGCGTTTCAAGCGCGAGGCCCGCGCCGCCGCGAGCCTGGCCCACCCCTGCGTGGTGGGTGTGTACGACACCGGTGAGCAGGGCGGCACCCACTTCTTCGTGATGGAGTTCGTGGAGGGCCGGACGCTCGCCGACGTGCTGGAGGAGGACGGCGCGCTCGCGCCGGACCGCGCGGTGCGGATCGCGATCGACGTGTGCTCGGCGCTGACCGCGGCGCATGCGCGCGGCCTCATCCACCGCGACGTCAAGCCCGCGAACGTCATGCTCACCGCGCGCGACCAGGTGAAGGTGATGGACTTCGGGATCGTCCGGGCGGGCGGGTCGGCGGCCGTCACCGAGACCGAGAACGTCGTCGGCACGGCCCGGTACATGTCGCCGGAGCAGGCGCAGGCCCGGGCCGTCGACGAGCGCTCGGACGTCTACTCCCTCGGGGTGTGCCTGTACGAGATGCTCACCGGCCAGCCGCCGTTCTCCGGCACCAGCCCGATCGCGGTGGCCGCCAAGCACATCACCGAGCCGCCGCGGTCCCTGCGCTCGCTGCGGCCCGAGATCACCGGGCGCCTGGAGTCGGTGACGCTGCGGGCGCTCGCCAAGGACCCGTCGCGCCGCTACCAGACGGCCGCGGCGCTGCGCGACGACCTCGAGCAGGCGCTGGAGCGCCTGCCGGCGGGCGCGGCCCGCCCGCGCGACCCGGAGCCCGCGGCCGTGCGGGCGTCGGCGGTGGAGCTGGGCTGGCCGCTGCGGGTCCGGGCGGCGCCGGAGCGGCCCGACCGGGAGCTGGTGGACACCTCGCCGTCCGGCTCGTTCGCCGTGCCGGTTCGCGAGGGCTGGTCCTGGCTCGGGGACCGGCGTCAGGTCGCGGCGGTCGTGATCGCGTTCGGGCTGATCGTGGTGCTGTCGCTGGTGGGCGTGGCGATGTCGCGGAGCACACCGGTGGAGAGCGGGCAGGGCGCCGGCTCCGCCCGGCTGCCGGTGCCCTACGTGGTCCGCTACCCCGAGGATGCGGCGCGGGCGCTGCTCGAGCAGCAGGGCTTCACCGTCCGCGAGCAGGTCAGGCGGGAGCGGAGCGACCGCATCCAGGCGGGCTCGGTGATCGGGACGCAGCCGCGCCCGGGCAGCCTGATCGGCCGCGGCGAGCCGGTGACGCTGATCGTCTCGACCGGGCCACGCGGCACGGCGGTGCCGCTGGTGATCGGCCAGCAGGTCCAGGACGCCCGCCGGTACCTGGAGTCGCTGGGGTTCCACGTGGTCGTCTGGCCGGTGGTGAGCGGGCAGTCGCCCGGCACGGTCATCGAGCAGGACCCGCTCGCGGGCACGATCGTGCGGCGGCCCGACCGGCTGGTGCTGACCGTGGCGCGGCGCAACCGCGGCGGCGACCGCATGCCGGGCCCGCAGCCGGCCGCGCCGACGACGCTGCTGCCGCCGACCAGCGGCCCGCCGCCCAGGTCCGCCCCGCCGACCAGCAGGCCGCCGGCGGGCAGCGCGCCGACGACGACCTCCCCGACGACCACCGGGCACGACGGCGAGGCCGGCCGGCAGGCCCGCACGCTTTAGCACTCACCAGGTAGGAGTGCTAGCATCTCCCCCGCCTGCTTGAAGGTGCCCGCGATGCCTTCTGACCACAGGTGGACGCCTCGAAGCAGGGCATCGCGGACACCTTCAATGCCATGTGGGAACGCTTCATGTCCAGCACGTCCCAGGAGGTAGCTGTGCCCAAGATCATCGCCTTTGAGTCGGACGCCCGGCGTGCGCTCGAGCGCGGGATGAACCAGCTTGCGGATGCGGTCCGGGTGACCCTCGGCCCCAAGGGTCGCAACGTGGTCCTCGAGAAGAAGTGGGGCGCGCCCACGATCACCAACGACGGCGTCTCCATCGCCAAGGAGATCGAGCTGGAGGACCCCTACGAGAAGATCGGTGCCGAGCTGGTCAAGGAGGTCGCCAAGAAGACCGACGACATCGCGGGCGACGGCACCACCACCGCGACCGTGCTCGCCCAGGCGCTGGTCCGCGAGGGCCTGCGCAACGTCGCCGCCGGCGCCAACCCGATGAGCCTCAAGCGCGGCATCGAGCGGGCCACCGAGGTCGCGGTCGAGGCCATCAAGGACCAGGCCAAGGAGATCGAGACCCGCGACGAGATCGCCGCGACCGCCTCCATCTCCGCCGGCGACACCGAGATCGGCGAGCAGATCGCCAAGGCGATGGACGTCGTCGGCAAGGAAGGCGTCATCACCGTCGAGGAGTCCAACACCTTCGGGATCGAGCTCGAGACGGTCGAGGGGATGCGCTTCGACAAGGGCTACATCTCCGGCTACTTCGTGACCGACCCCGAGCGCATGGAGGCGGTCCTGGAGGACCCCTACATCCTGATCGCCAACCAGAAGGTCTCCGCGGTCAAGGACCTGCTGCCGATCCTCGAGAAGGTCATGCAGACCGGCAAGGCGGTCGTGATCATCGCCGAGGACGTCGAGGGCGAGGCGCTGGCGACCCTGGTGGTCAACAAGATCCGCGGCACCTTCAGGTCGGTCGCGGTCAAGGCGCCGGGGTTCGG
>Ga0126377_10000130_pt1 | contig 40467 bp, 35 predicted proteins | sample PanSoiMetPlot_22_FD_92647 | JGI IMG/M metagenome (GOLD analysis project Ga0126377, IMG submission 92647) | Tropical forest soil microbial communities from Panama - MetaG Plot_22 | ecosystem: Environmental > Terrestrial > Soil > Tropical forest > Bulk soil | place: Panama | collected 2016-02-17 | reverse complement strand
CCGCAGCGACCAAGCAATGCGCGCCACGGCATCGGAGCGCCTCGCGCAGTTGCTGGCCGGTCTGCAAGCTCCGTGGATCGTCTGCGGGGACTTCAACCAAGCCCCCGATTCTTGGTCCGCGAGTGCAGGCACAGCGGTCCCCACGTTGCAGCGCCCGACCTATCCGGCCGATCGGCCGGTCGAGGCGATCGACTACTGCCTTTTGGACGGCATCACCGCGGACGCCGAGGTCCTGAACTCGGACGCTTCTGACCACCTCCCACTGGTTGTGCGGACAGGACTGGGCTAGGTGCCGCCTACCCGATGGGTGGTCCGTCCTTCGCAGCAGGTGCCTCGACGAGATCGAGGCGCCCTGCCGTCGGGTGGGGACCCGCCAGTGGCCCCTCTGGACCGAAGGTGAGCGCCAGCTCGGATGTCGGGTCGAACCGCGGCCACGCAGGGCGGGAGGTGCCATTCGGGTCGCCGGTCTGCGCGAAGTTGCGCCAGTACGCCTGCATGACCTCGCCGACGGCCCGATCCGCTTCCGTCGGCGCGTACGGGTTCATCGTGGGCATCAGGTCCCAGCTCCGGAACAGGAAGGGCGCCTCGCCTCCGTGCGGAGCGCCGCGGAGCTGGCCACGGAGTTGCTCGGGCACGTAGTCGAAGTAGTAGAGGTACGTGGGGCACCCGACGGCGTCCATTCCCCTCGCCAGCCACCTGGACGGGGCGACGAACCCGGCGTCGCCGTAGATGTCGACGGTGACGTCCGTGGAGTCACGGTCGCCCGTCGGGTCGTACAGCGTCTGGACTCGATCTGCATCGCCCCCGAGCCACGCCAACACCTTCTCGAGCGGTATCGGGAAGACCTGCATGAGCGTCCCCTCGAGGCTCGTGGCGCCGACGAGGTAGGGCACCTTCTGCTGCATCCCGTTGGCGAAGCCGACGTGCGGTCGGACGGGCACGCTGATCCCGTCGACCATCGGCATGGGCGCGTGGGTGGGGTCGAGTGCCATCTGCGCAACGACGTCACTCGGCAGCGCGCGCAACCCGGCGCCGTCCGCCTCGGCGGCACCGACGGACAGCGCCCACGCCTCGCCCTGCCGCTCCATCCACTCCCGATCGGGGAACGGGTGGAACCCGTTCGCAGACTCGGAGATGGCCTTCGCGAAGAGGCCATCGGCGAGCGCCGACACCATGAGCAGGTTCACCATGCCGGCGCCCGACGAGATCCCGAAGATGGTCACGTTCCCCGGGTCGCCGCCGAACGCAGCGATGTTGGCCCGCACCCACCGCAGACCCTCGAGGATGTCGAGCAACCCGTAGTTGGAGCTTGTCGCAGGATCCTCCGCGGTGAGCGCCGGATGGGCGAACTGGCCGAAACGGCCGATGCGGTAGTTGAGGGACACCAGGACGAACTCGTCGCCGAACAGATTACCCCGTTCGCCGAGATCGCCGGATCCGAACTGGTAGGCCCCGCCGTGGATCCAGAACAGGACCGGCAACCGAGCACCGGATCCGACCACGTCGGCCGATGCCCAGACATTGAGGTAGAGACAGTCCTCGCTCATCTCTGACCCATCCCGCAGGAGCGAGATCCCCCCGAGCGAGGGCTGGGGACAGGCTGCACCGTATGCCAACGCGTCGAGCGTGCCGTCCCACCGATGCACCGGCTCGGGTGCCCGCCACCGCAGGTCGCCGACGGGGGGCTGTGCGTACGGGATCCCGCGGAAGGCGGCGACGCCGTCCTCGGACAGGCCCCGTAGAGGTCCCGGTCCGACCGGAACGGTGATGTGCATGCGAATTCCTCCCCCTCATTGGCACGGACCGTGACGTCTCGCCGAGGACCGCCGCCGCCTGCGGCGGCGTGCATTCCCACAAAATGGTATCCTATATTTCACGACACCTGTGGTGGCGGCTGATACTGCGGGAGGGGAGACATGGCCGACATCTGCGGAGGCCTGAACGTCGTCGAGGTGGGGTCGGGCAGCATCGCCGCGGCCATCGCCGGGATGGTGTTCGCCGACGCCGGCGCCCGGGTCGTGAAGGTCGAGCCGCCCGGCGGCGACGGCCTCCGGATCGCGAACCCGAGCGGCTCCCTCGTGTGGAACCGGGGCAAGGAGTCGATGGTGGCCGACCTGCGGACACCCGACGGCCGGACCGCCTACCGCCAGCTCGTCGGCGGCGCCGACGTCGTCATCGAGGCCTTCGCGCCGGGGACGACGGACGGTTGGGGCGTCGGGCCCGACGCGCTGCGGGCCGACGATCCAGCGCTCGTGCACTGCTCGATCACCGGGTTCGGCCGCACCGGTGCCTACGCCGACCTCCGGGCGTACGACCCGATCGTCGCCGCCAAGGTGGGGGTGTGGGCCAGGGGTGCCTTCGGCTACCGCGACGGCCCCATCGTGTACCCCATGAACTGGGCGAGCTTCGGTGCCGCCATGCAGGCGGTCGCCGGCATCGCCGGCGCCCTGCTGGTCCGCGACCAGACCGGCCGCGGCCAGTCCGTCGACGCCACCCTCGTCGCCGGCCTCGACCCGATCGACTACTTCGTGTCGACCATCGTCCAGCTGAGAGCCAAGCAGGGCGAGCAGGCCGGCGGCGACGCCCGCGACGCCATGGCCGCCACCCGGTACGGCGTGCTGGCGGTCACCAGGGATGGCCGCTTCCTGCAGACCTCGACGCTGCTGCCCCACCAGGGCAAGGCCCTCTGCGAGGTCGCCGGCATCGGGCACGTGCTCGACGAGCCGCGCTTCGCCAAGCTGCCGATGTTCGACACCGCGGAGGACGCCCAGGACTGGGAAGACCTCCTGCTCGCCGCGTTCCGAGCGCACGACCTGGACCACTGGCTGCCGCTGCTCGAGGCGAGCCCGGACATCGCCTACGAGGTCGCGGTCACGAGCGAGGAGGGTCTGGAGCACCCGCAGATCGTCCACAACGGCGATGTCGTCACCGTCCGCGACGACCGTCACGGCGCGGTCCGGGAGGTGGGGCCGATCGGGCACTTCGATCGGACGCCGATGCGGCCCCGCGGGTCGGCGCCCGCGGTCGGCGCGCACGGAGCCCCGTGGGTCCGGTCGGTGCCGCCGACGGGGACCGCTGCAGCCTTTGCGCACCCGTTCGCCGGCGTCACCGTCGTCGAGTTCGGCTACTTCTACGCGATGCCCTACGCCACCGCGATGCTGGCGTCGCTGGGTGCCCGCGTGATCAAGATCGAGGACGCCAAGGGCGACCCCCACCGCGCCTCGTTCGGCCCGGAGGTCGCCAGCGCCAAGACCACGGCGGGCAAGGAGAGCCTGTCGATCGACCTGAAGACGGACGAGGGCCGGCGCATCGCCCAGGAGATCGTCGCCCGAGCGGACGCGTTCGTCACCGGCTTCCGGTCCGGCATAGCGGACAAGTTCGGGCTTGGCCACGACGAGCTGCGACGCCTCAATCCCGGGCTGCTCTACGTCCACGCCGCCGGCTACGGGACCGACGGCCCCAAGGCGCACCGTGCCCTGTACGCCCAGGCCGCCCAGGCGGTCGGCGGGAGCTTCGGGCGGCAGGTTGGGTACTGGTCGGACCCCGCCCGCAATCGTGACATGAGCCTGATGGAGGTCCAGGCGATCGTGTTGCCGCGCCTCGCCCATGTCATCGACGGCGACTCCAACGCCGCTCTCGCCCTGCTCGGCGCGCTGAGCCTGGGCCTCCTGCACCAGCAGCGCACCGGCGAAGGCCAGTTCCTGCGCACGTCCATGATCGGGGGGAATGCGCTCGCCTACTCCGACGACTTCTGTGCCTACGATGGCAAGCCACCCGTCCCCGGCTGCGACGAGGAGCAGTACGGGACGAGCGCGTTGGACCGCGTTTATCGGGCCGCCGACGGGTCGTGGGTGCAGGTGACGGTCCGCGGCGACCACGAGTTCCGGCGCCTGCTCGACGCGACGGGCCTCGCTGAGCTGGTCGCCGACAGCCGCTTCGCCACGAGCCAGGGCCGCCGCGACAACGACGAGGAGCTCACCGACCGGCTCGCCGCCCGGTTCAGGGACAAGCCGGCTGAGGAGTGGGAGTCGGTGCTGCGGGGCGCCCGGGTCGGATGCGTTGCCGTCCAGCTCCAGGGCCAGCCCGTGTTCACGAGCTTCGATCCCGTGCTGCGCGAGACAGGGCTCACCGTCGAGGTCGAGCACCCGCTGTTCGGCACGATGGTCCGCGCCGCGCCCGCGGTGAGGTTCTCGGAGAGCTCGGCTCGGGTCGCGCCGCCGTGTATGCGGGGCGAGCACAACCGGGCGCTCCTGGCGGAGCTCGGGTGGTCGGAGGGCGAGATCGCCGATCTCGAAGCCCGCGGCATCGTCATCGCGCCGGCGCCGTGACCCGATTCAGTTACCTCATTGAGGTCCGGGTATGTTCCGGGCCGTGACCGAGCCGATCGACCCCTGGCAGAACCGCGCCGTCGACCACCCGCTCGGCAGCGAGGCCTTCGGCCAGCTCGTCGTCGCGATGCGTGACGTGCAGGACCTGCTCGCCTCAACGGACCCGCCGGAGGAGGTCGTCGTCGCGGCTCGGGACACCCTCCGCGAGCTCGCGGACCGGCTGGCCCCCTGGGTCGCCGAGGAGAGGCGGGCGCCCGCCGGGAAGCGCCCCGACGACCCCGGCCGAGCACACCCCTTCCTCCCACCGTTCGTCCCCGAGGAGCGGACCGACACCGTCCTGCGCGGCCGTGTCCGCTTCGGGCGGTTCTATCTCGGCGGCAACGGCGCCGCCCACGGCGGTGCGATCCCCTTGCTGTTCGACGAGGTCCTCGGCGTGTTCCAGAACGGGGCAGGGCGACCAGTCGCCCGGACCGCCTACCTGCACGTCAACTATCGAGCGATCACGCCGATCGAGACCGACCTCACGGTCGAGGCCACCCTTGAGCGCGAGGAGGGCCGAAAGCGCTGGGCGACGGGCCGTCTGCTCCACGGTGACCGGGTGGTGGCCGATGCCGAAGGTCTGTTCGTCCAACTCCTGCCCGGCCAGCCGTGAGCATCCATGTACATCGCGCACCGACCGGTAGATTCATTGAGTGGCCGTTGCCCGAGATGACGCCGAGGTGACGACCAAGCTTGCGAGCAAGATCGCCCGCGAGCTCGAGGAAGAGATCCGCTCGCTGCAGTGGCCGGTCGGTGAGGTCCTGGGCTCAGAGGCCGAGCTGATCGAGCGCTTCCACGTGAGCCGCGCCGCGATCCGTGAGGCGATCCGCATCGTCGAGCACGACGGCGCCGCCACCATGCGCCGCGGTCCGGGCGGCGGACTCGTCGTGACCGCCCCCGACCCGACCGCCGTGGCCACCGCGGCGTCGATGTGGTTCGCATCCCGCGGGATCTCGGCCAGCGAGGTCCTGCACGCGCGTGACCCGCTGGTGCTGACCGCAGTGCGCGGCGCCGCCGAGAGCAGCGACGAGGACGGCGTGCAGGAGCTGGACGCCTTCGTCTCCGAGCTCCAGGAGACGGGCCGACTCGGACCGCGCGACTTCATCGAGATCGATGTCCTCATAGCCCGCATCAGCGGCAGCCCGGTCCTCTACCTCTTCATCAGCGCGCTGAGCGACGTCCTCACCAGCCGGCTGCTCGGCACCCGGACCCGGCTCGTCCCCCCGGTCGATCGCGAGAGTGCCGAGCTGCACCTCACGGGCTATCGGCGGGTCGCCGACGCCATCATCCGCGGCGACGGCGGCGAGGCCCAGGCGCGGATGGCGGCGATGCTCCGGGCCGCGGCCGCCCGCATGCAGGACCGGCCTCTCCGACCGCGGCGCAACGGCCCCGTGATCCCGGAAGGTCCGGGGAAGCTGGGCGAGCGGGTCGCGATGACCATCGCCGACGACATCGAGCGCAGCGGATGGCAGGAGGGCTCGGTGTTCGGCTCGTCGGCGGACCTCATGGAACGCTACGGCGTCAGCCTGGCCGTGCTCCGGGAGGCGGTGCGCATCCTCGAGCACTACGGCGCGGTGACGACCAAGCGCGGTCCGGGCGGCGGTCTGGTGATCATCAGACCTGATTGGCAGTCGATCGTGCGTGCGGCCGAGCTCGAGCTGGACCACGAGGGGGTGACCTTGCCCCAGCTGCTCGACGCGCGGGCCGCGCTGGAGATGGAGTCTGTGCGCCTCGCGGCGGCCCGCATCGACGACGAGGTCGCCGAGGATCTCCGGGCCGCCCTGGCGGCCGACCCGATCGGCAGCGCCAACCCGGCGGACTTCCACGAGGTGCACCGTCACCTGGCGACCGCGAGCGGGAGCCGACCCTTGGCGCTGTTCGTCGACGTGTTGACCGAGCTGACGATGGCGCACGTCCCACGGCGGCGGCGCTCCCAGAGCGAGCGCGACGCGATCTGGGCCGAGGTGTCCAAAGCCCACACCGCGATCGTCGATGCGGTGATCGCCGGCGAGGTTCCTCTGGCCCAGCGGCGGATGCTCCGCCACCTGGAGGCGACGATCGCAACCCTCGACTAGCGGAGCGCGGGACGCCGCCCCCTAGTCCTCCCCGGCGAGCTTGCGCTCCGCGACCAGCTCGAGGTGCCGGTCCATGAGGTTCTGCGCGGCGGCCTGGAGATTGGCGGGCGGCGCCGGCAGGGCGACCGGCCCGTGTTCCCGGCTCGGCAACGCGATCGTCGCGGTGCCGGGGCACGTCACCACGTCACGTTGGTTGGTCCCCCGCATCTCGATGTCGACCAGGCAACGCCCGTCCTCCACGCACTTGCCGGTGACCTCGCCCGTGAGCACGTGCGTGTCGCCGATGTAGTTGAACTTCCGGATCTGGCTGCTCTGGCTGACGAGCCAGCCGTCGTCCCCCATCCAGTCGGTCATGAAGTGCGAGAGCCAGCAGTCGCGCATCACGCCGTAGTCGTAGGCCATCGGGTTGCCGATGGCCTGCGCCCAGGCGCTGTCCCAGTGGACCCGCTGGGCGCAGTCGGGCACGCCGTACTCGTTCTTCACGTAGAACGGCGCGATCCGCTGGCGGTTGCGGTGGGCGATCCGGTTCGAGCACGGCTCGTAGGGCACGTACCCGTAGCCACCCGAGTGGAAGACGATCATGTCCGTGGTGGTCAGCGGGCCCTTTGCCATCGGCTGCAGCGCGTCGCCGACAGCGACGTCCTCCCAGTAGCGGGGCGTCGGGCCGCGCACCTCCTCGGCGTCGTAGATCGCGTCGATCCGGGCGATGTCGTCGTCGCTGTAGGTCGCCGGTTCGATCGATCCGTACTTCCCGCGCTCCCTCGCGGTCTTCCGCTCGGTGTGGATCGCCAGCGTCCGGGAGATCGCCACGATCTCGGCCCGCTGGTTCATCTTCACGCTGGCATAGGTCACGAAGACCGAGCGCTCGGCGAACTCGGACCGCTTCTCCTCCACCGATTCGGTGCCACCGAAGCTGTACAGCTCGTCGCCCTCGACCAACGGCCGGTACCAGTTCCACGTGCTCCCCGACACGAACACGTGGATGCCCCGGAACGACGGCCGCTTCATCGGCTCCTTCGGCGGGTCCCCGTAGAGCGGGCGGTTCAACCCGATCGGGATCATCGGCGGAGCGATCTGCCCGCCCCACCGGGTCGAGCAGCCGTAGTCCTCGGAGGCGAACAGCGGGTTGTCGTCGCCGTAGCAGCGCGCGAAGTTGCGCATCGCGTCGTGCGTCGCTCGCGTGAGCCACTCGCGGTTGCCGGAGGGAGCCCAGCGGCCGACCAGAGCCTTCGCTCGTTCGATGTCCTCTTCCCGGAACTTGTAGTCGGTCGCCTTCTCGAACTCGGCAGACGTTGAGGCCATGGACATAATGAAACAGTATGCTGAAATGTCCCAATCTCGCCAGGAGGAACGGCCGGTAGTTCCTACAGCGCGAGCCGTTCGACAAGTTCGGGGCCGCTGACGATCTGGCCCGTGTAGCGCATCGGTTCCTCGCAGGTGCATAGATGGGCGATCGCCTGAGCCGGGACGGATGGCGGGATGGTGGCCGTCTCTTGGACGCCGGTCCGCGCGAACGTCGCCGCCATCGTCTCGGTGAGCACGAAGCCGGGGTCGACGCAAACGACCGCGATCCTGTGTGGCAGGCCCTCCTGGGCGATGACGTTGACCATGCGGTTGAGCGCCGCCTTGCTGGCACCGTAGGCGGGCCCGTTCTCCGGCAGGCCCGTGGAGCCGACGGGCTGCGGCGCGACCGGCCGCAGGAGCGAGGCGCCGGACGTCAGGTTGACGACGACGCCACCGCCGTTGGCCACCATCGACGGCCAGCATCCCTGGATCAGCATGAGCGGCGCGGTCACGTTGACCGCGAAGTGCTTCTCCCACTGCTCCCGGGTGAGGTCGGGCACATGGGTGAACAGCGTCCGCCCGACGGTGTACGCGGCGTTGTTCACGAGGATGTCCACCCGTCCGAACCGGTCGAGCGCCGTCGCCACGATCCGGTCGAGGTCGGCCTGGACCCCGACGTCGGCCCGGACGACCACGGGATCCGCACCCACGGCCTGTAGCTCGTCGGCGGTCTGGCCCAGCGTCCCCGGTGTCGACGGGCGCTCCAGTTCGGTCCTCGCCGCGAGCACGAGCTGGACGCCCCGCTCTGCGAGCAGAAGGGCCGTCTGCTTGCCGATCCCCCGGCTCGCCCCGGTGACGATTGCCACTCGCTCCATCCGGCCAGTCTGCCGGAAAACAGTATTCTCATCCGGAAAACCCCGTTCCCCTTCCGGGTGGCATAGGGCGTGGTTACGGTCGTCTCATGAGCGATGTCATCCGTGTCCACTCAGCGGACTCCCACCTCATGGAGCCCGACGACCTGTGGGTTCAGGCGCTCCCGGCAGACCTCGCGGCGCGGGCGCCGCGCGTCGAGCGGGACGAGAAGTTCGAGTACGTCTACGTCGACGGCGAGCGGATGTTCCGCATGCTCAACTCGTTCGCAGAGGAGTTCCGCCCACCCGGCGCCTACGACATCGATCAGCGCCTCACCGACCTCGACCACGAAGGTGTCTGGGGCCAGCTGGCGTTCCCGTCCCGCGGCTTCTGGCTGTCGTCGCTGACCGACCCGGAGCTGGCCCGAGCGGCGTGCGGCGCCTACAACGACTGGGCCGCATCCGAGGTGATCCGCAGGACGCCCCGCGTCCTGCCGCCGGCCACCATCTCGACGGTCGACGTGGCCGACGCCGTGGACGAGCTGCACCGCGCGGTCGACCTGGGTTTCCAGGCCGCCTACCTGCCGACCTCCGTCCCGGCCGGGCAGGAGTACGGCCTCGACCTGTGGGAGCCGCTCTGGTCCGCGGCCGAGGAGGCCGGCGTCGTCCTCGCCTTCCACATCGGCACCGGGGCGAACCCGGTGCAGTACCGCGGGCCGGGAGGGGCGATCGTCAACTACTGGGAGACCTGCGTGCCCGGCCAGCGGGTGGTGACGCACCTGGTGGCGAGCGGGGCGCTCGACCGGCACCCCCGGCTCCAGGTCCTGATCGCCGAGGGCGGGGCCTCGTGGGTCCCGGCGCTCGCCGATCGGCTGGACGAGGCCTACCGGCAGCACGCCTCGGCCGTGCAGCCCAAGCTGTCGATGTTGCCGAGCGAGCTGATCTTCCGCCAGGTGTTCACGTCGTTCCAGCACGACGCCAGCGCCGTCCCGGCGGTCGAGGCCATGGGCTACACCAACGTGATGTGGGGCGACGACTACCCCCACCTCGAGGGCACCTACGGCCACACGCAGCAGACCCTCCACAAGCTGTTCGACGACGCCGCGGCCGAGACCCGCCGGCTCGTCACGATCGAGAACTTCGAGCGCCTGTTCGACGTCCCGCCGATCCCGGCTGCGTAGGCTCCGGTCCGTGACGACGGGCGACGACGCCGCGGAACGGCTCGTCGACGCCGCCTGGTCGGTCCTGGAGCGGACCGGGTTCGACGGGTTCAAGGTCGCCTCGGTGATCCGGGCCGCCGGCCTGTCGACCAAGACGTTCTACCGGCACTTCGAGAGCAAGGACGCGCTGCTGCTGGCCCTGCTGCTCGACGAGATGGCCCGCGCCGCGGCCGGCCTCCGGGCCCGGGTGGCGGCGGCTCCCTCGAACGCCGAGGCGGTGCGGGTGTGGGTCGCCGGCGTAATGCGGGCGGCGACCCGACCCGACCTGCGGCGTCGTGCCCGGCTGTTCTCGTCGCTGGGCGATGTCGCCGAGCGGTTCCCGGACGAGGTCGTCGCCGGCCGCCGGGCGCTCCTGGATCCCCTGGTCGATGTCCTCGCACGAGGCCGTGAGGCGGGCGAGTTCCCGCTCGCCGACCCGGAGCCGGACGCCGTCGCCATCTACCAGCTCAGCGGCGGCATGCTGCGGGAACTGCTCGACGGCACCGCACCGACCGACGCCGGCACCTCGATCGCGCAGGCCCAGGCGTTCGCACTGCGCGCCGTCGGAGCCCGTTGAGGCCGATGCCTGTCCTCGACCTCGTCGCGCTCGGCCAGGACGGCGACGGCCGGTACACGGCGGCCCACTGCCCGAGCAGCGGTGACCGGCTGCTCGGCAGTGGCGTCCTGGCTGCGTCGGTTACCGCCGCCGCGGCGACGGTCGGCGGCCACCTCACGCCGGCGGCCCTCCATGCCACGTTCGTCCGGGCGGGAGCGCGGACCGATCCGGGCGTGCTCGACGTCAGCCACGAGCACGACGGCCGGCGGGCGGCGACACGGCGGGTGGCCGCGTCACAGGCGGGCCGGGCCATCGTCGTCTCGTCGGTCCGGTTCCATCAGGACGCACCCGACGGACAGGGCTGGCAGCCGGCCCGGCCCGCGGGCGTGGTCGGCCCGGACGTGGGCCGTGCCGAGGACGCCGCGGTCGGGTCGCTCGAGCTGCTGGACGACTTCGAGGTCGTCGCCGCGGTCGAGTCGCCGCCTCGCCCGGTGATCCACCCCTACTGGGTGCGGGCCCGGTCACGCCTGCCGGACGATCCGGGCGTCCATGCCGCGTTGGTCGCCTTCCTCACTGACATCGGCGTGAGCGGGTCGGCCCTGGCTCCAGGCACCCGGATGCGGGATCGCCTGGCCGCCAGGTCGCTCGACCATTGCCTGTGGTGGCACCGCCGAGCGCGGGTCGACGACTGGCTGCTCGTCGACGCGTCGTCGAGCGTCAACGCCGGTGGACGCGGCCTGGCCCGGGGCGAGGTGTGGTCCGCCGACGGCGCCCTCGTCGCCTCCTTCGCGCAAGAGGTGCTTCTGGGCGTGGACGCGGGGCACGAGGACAAATAGTATCCTGATCTATGGACTTCGCCTGGTCGCCTGAGGAGGAGACCTACCGAAAGGAGATCCGGGCCTTCCTGGACGCGGAGCTGCCGCCGGACTGGACGACCCGCCGGCGCCGACCGGACAGCGACGAGCAGGTCGCGCGCTCCAAGGACTTCTGCGGCAGGCTCGCCGAGCGGGGGTGGCTCACCCCGCACTGGCCGAAGGAGCACGGGGGCCGGGACGCGCCGGCCTGGCAACACATGATCCTCGGCGAGGAGCTGTGGTCGATCGGCGAGCCCCGCGGTCCGCAGTACATGAACGTGAACTGGATCGGCCCGTCGATCATGGCCGCCGGCACGGACGACCAGAAGCGCTACCACCTCGGCCGGATCTCGCGGGGTGACGTGATCTGGTGCCAGGGGTTCTCCGAGCCCGACGCCGGATCGGACCTCGCGTCGCTGAAGACGCGGGCCCAGCGCGACGGCGACGAGTACCTCATCAACGGGCAGAAGATCTGGACGTCGTACGCCAACGCGGCCGAGTTCTGCTACCTCCTCGCCCGCACCGACCCCGACGCCCCCAAGCACAAGGGGATCTCCATCTTCCTCGTGCCGATGACCACGCCGGGGCTCGAGGTCCGGGACGTGCACGCCGTGGTAGGCGAGCACGCGTTCCATGAACTGTTCTTCACCGACATGCGCGTCCCGGCCAGCACCAGGCTGGGGCCTGAGAACGAGGGCTGGGGCATCATCCGCTCGGTGCTGTCCCACGAGCGGGTCGGCGTTCCCCGCTACGGCCGCGCCATGTTCCAGCTCGGCCTCATCGCCTCCTGGGCGAGCGAGCGCGGCCTGCTGGCCGACCCGGGCGTCGCCGAGCGACTGGGCCAGGCGCAGGCGGCGTGCGAGGCCGCCCGCGCCCTCGTGTACAAGGTGGTCGACGAGCGGGCCAAGGACGTGCCGCCGAGCCCCAACGCCTACGTGGCGAGGGCCGCGATGGTCCAGGCCGAGTGGGCGGTGGGTGAGGCGGGCATGGTCGTCATGGGCCCGGACGGCCTCGAGCTCGACACCGTCGCCGACGACCAGTTCCGGTTCGGCATGACGGCGGGTGTGGCCGCCGGGACCTACGAGGTCCAGCTCAACCTCATCGCCGGCCTCGCCCTCGACCTCCCCCGGAGCTGACGTGGACTACGACCTCGATGCAGACCAGGAGGCGCTGCGCGGCGCGGTCGCGACGGTGCTGGCACGGCACGCCGGACCGGCGCGGGCCAAGGCGCTGTCGTCGTCGGAGGCCATCGACGACGACCTGGCCGGGGCGTTGGCCGATGCGGGGTACCTCGACCTCCTCGGAGACCCGGACGCCGGGCCGCTCGCCGCCGAGCTGGTGGTCGAGTGGGTCGCCGCGGCGGCCGGCATCGTGCCCGTCGCCGCCCGGGCGCTCGTCGGCCCGGCCGTGCTCGACGGTCAGCTCCCGCCGACGATGACCGTGATGGTCGAGGGCGACCGGGGACCCGTCCGGTTCGCCCAGGCGGAGGCCGTCCTCGTCGTCGGTGAGAACGACGCACGGCTGATGCGCCTGGCCCCGGGGGCGCTGGAGCCGGTCGCGACCATGTACGGCTACCCGATGGCCCGGGTGTCGCTGGCCGGCGCCGAGGTGCTCGACTCCGGCCCGGCCGAGCAGGCGCGGCGCTGGTGGCGGGTCGGCCTGGCGGCCGAGATCGCCGGCACCATGCGGGCGGCGTTCGACCTGACGCTCGCCTACCACAAGCAGCGGGAGCAGTTCGGGCGACCCATCGGCTCCTTCCAGGCACTACAGCACCGGATGAGCCAGGTGTACGTCCGCTGTGAGGGCGCAGCCTGGTTGGCCCGGGAGGCGGCGTTCCACCGCGCCGGTGGCGAGCGGGCGGCCGCCGCCGCGGCCTACGCCGCAGCGGCGGCCGGGACGGTGTGTGCCGAGCTGCACCAGATGACCGGCGCCATCGGGTTCACCCGGGAGTACGACCTGCACGTCTGGACGCTCCGCCTCCAGACCCTGCGGCTCGAGCTGTCCGGCGCCGGCGGGCACGCCCGCGCCCTCGCTACCGCTCGCTGGGTCACTCCGCGCCCGTCGTCCAGCGGGGCTGGCGCCGCTCGCTGAAGGCGCGGGGCCCCTCCGTGAAGTCGGGGTGCATCCAGTGCATGCGCAGGAGGGTGTAGCCGTACTCCACGGCCTGCGTATACGGCATCTCGACCGAGCTCCAGACCGCCCGTTGCGACAGCGACACCGCGTTGGGCGAGTTCCGGCAGATGTCGGTCGCGATCTCGCGAGCGGCGTCCAGTGCGCCGCCTGGCGGGGCCAGCTCGTCGACGAGACCGAGCTGATATGCCCGGTCGGCGGTGAGCCGGAAGTTGCGACCCTGCAGCGTCATGCGGAGCGCGGTGCCCAGGGGCAGGCGCTTCGCCAGCCCGATGTTCTCGATCGCGCCGACCATCCCGACGTTGACGTGGGTGTCGACGAAGGTGGCGCTCTCCGCGGCGACGATGATGTCCGAGTCGACGACGAAGTGGAGACCGGCCCCGGCGACCAGGCCGTTGACGGCACAGATCGTCGGCTTCCAGATGCCGTTCTGCCTCGACGACAGCCGGACCTCCTGGGCGGCCGATCCGTACCCGCCCCGGACGCCGCCGCGGGCCGCCACGCGGTCGACGTCGGCGCCGGTGCAGAAGTGACGGTCGCCGGTACCGGTGATGATCACGCAGCGGATGTCCGGGTCGTCGCGGATCTCGTCCCACATGGGGACGAGCGCGTCGCGGATCTCCTGGGTTAGGGCGTTGCCGCGTTCGGGGCGGTGGAGCGTGATCGTCGCGATGTGGTCGCGCGTGGCGAACAGCACCTCGTCGGTCACCGGTCCACCACCGCCAGCACCCGGGGGAACACCGCGTCGGCCAGGCGACGGCGGTGCCACGACGGCGTCCCGAACCAGGCCTCGTCCAGCTTGGCGCGCTTGAGGTACAGGTGGGCGTCGTGCTCCCAGGTGAAGCCGATGCCGCCGTGGACCTGGATCGCCACCGCGCAGACATCTGAGCATGCCGGCCCGGCATAGGAGGTCGTGACCGCGGCCGCCAAGGTCGCGTCCTCGGGACCGTCCAGCGCCTCGGCTGCCACCGCCACCGCGGCGCGGCTCCCCTCGACGGCGACGGCCATGTCGGCGCAGTGGTGCTTCACCGCCTGGAACGACCCGATCGGCCGGCCGAACTGCACCCGATCCTTGGCGTAGCCAGCGGTCAGCTCGAGCATCCGCTCGGCCGCCCCGGCGGCGTCGCAGGCGACGGCGATGGCGCCGACCGCGGCGAGGCGCTCGATGGCCCGCACGGCGCTCGGTCCCGGCGCGCACAGCAGGCTGGCGGGGTCGACGACACTGTCGAGCGTCAGCCTCGACAGCCGCCGGGTCGGGTCGATGGTCGGCGTCGCCTCGCACGTGACGCCGTCGGCGGTCAGGTCGACGGCGACGAGCGCCGGCGTGCCGTCGTCGGCCCGGGCCGCAACGAAGCCGGTGTCGGCCCCGGCCGCGTCCGGCACGAATGCCGTCGTCCCGCGCAGCCGTATCCCCGTCCCCGCGTGCTCCCAGGCGACGCCCAGCCGGCGGGGATCGACCGACCCGCGGTCGTTGGCGATCGCCACGGTCGCCCGCCGGTCGCCCGCGACCAGCGACGGCAGGAGATCGGCGCGCAGCTCGTCGTTGTCGCACGCCATCAGGGCGGTCGTCCCGAGCACGGCGCTGGCGAGGAACGGGCCGGCCGTCAGGTGACGGCCGAGCTCGTGCAGGACGACCGCGACGTCGGCATAGCCGGCGCCACCTCCTCCGTACGCCTCCGGGACGTGGATGCCGGTCCAGCCGAGCTCGGCCAGCCGGCGCCAGAGCTCCTCGTCGTAGCCGGCCGGGTCGTCGAGGAGGGACCGGACCGCCTCCGAGGACGAGGCCCGGTCGAGGAGATGGCGAACCGCGGCCCGCAGGTCGTCCCGCTCGGCGTCGGTCAGCGTGCTCATCGGGGCAGCCCGAGCATCCGCTCGCCGATGATGTTCCGCATGATCTCGTTGCTGCCGCCCGCGATCGTCCAGCTCCAGGAGTTGATGTAGTCGAGCATCCAGTTGCCGCTCTCCCAGCCCGCGGGCGGGAGCAGCGGGCGATCCAGCTGGGCCGGAAGGCCCTGGATGTCCGTGGCGTCACGCATCAGGCCCTGCAGGAGCTCGCTGTACATGAGCTTGATCACCGACGAGGTGGCGCCGACGTCGACGCCGCGGATGACGCCGTCGATCATGTCGTTGATGAGGTAGCGCAGGACCAGCGCCTCGGCGTAGCGGGCGGCGAGCGTCTCCCGCACCGCGGGGTCGTCGCCCGCGGCCTGCCCGTCCTCGAGCGGCCAGGTGCCGGCGTCGGCGATCACGCGCTCGACGCCGTTGCGGCGCAGGAGCTCGGCCAGCCCGAGGATGACGACCGCCCGCTCCGAGGCGAGGCTCGTCTGGGCGACGGTCCAGCCCTCGTTCTCGGCGCCGATGCGGTGCTCGACCGAGACCACGACGCCATCGAGGAACGTCTCGCAGAACTCGGCTGCGCCGGTCGCCTGTCGCAGCGGACGCACCTCCACGCCGGGCGCATGCATGTCGACGACCAGGTAGGTGATGCCCTTGTGCTTCGGTGCATCGGGGTCGCTGCGGGCGAGCAGGATGCACCAGTCGGCCTCCATGGCCACGCTCGTCCAGACCTTCTGGCCGGTGACGACGTAGTGATCGCCGTCGCGCACGGCTCGGGTCTGGAGGCTCGCCAGGTCGGATCCGGCGTTGGGCTCGGAGAACCCCTGACACCAGACCTCACCGTCGAGGATGCCCGGGAGCCAGTGCCGGCACTGCTCGTCGGTCCCGGCATGGATGATCGCCGGCGCGGCGTTGTAGAGCGCCACCTGGTAGAGGCCGTTGCGGGGCGCGTCGCCCCGAGCCAGCTCCTCGGCCAGAACCACCTGCTCGGCGACGGTGAACCCGCCACCCCACTCTTTGGGCCAGTGGGGCGCCAGCCAGCCGGCGTCTCGGAGCTGCCCGGCCCACCAGCGCCCGAAGGCCACGAACTCGTCGTGGCCGGCCCCACGCTGCGTCTCCCGCCAGTCGGGCGGCACGTGCGTCCGGCACCAGGCCCGCACCTCCTGGCGGAACGGTTCGAGCGCGGCGAGCTCCTCGAGCATCTACTCGGCGGGCGGGCTAGGGACGTGCGGGAACAGCTCCCGGAAGGCGCCGATGCGGATGCGGTGGCTGACCTCCGGGGTCACGTCGTCGAAGAGCTCGTGCAGCGTCTTCTGGGTGTGCCCGAACGTGCCCTCGATGTGGGGGTAGTCGCTCCCCCACAGGATGTTGCGGTACCCCATCGCCCACATCGCCGCCGGCGCCGACTCGTCGTGCTGGAACGAGGTGTACACCTGGTCGTAGAGGATCTCCTTCGGCAGCCGCGACAGCACCGGCCGGACGAAGGTGGCGTGCTGCCGGTAGCCCTCGTTCATGCGGTCGCCGAGGAAGGGCACCCAAGTGGCGCCGCCCTCGGAGATCAGCACACGCAATCCGGGGTGGCGGTCCAGCGCCCCCGACGACACCAGCTGGGTCGCGACCCGCTGGCCGCCGTAGGTCGTGTCGACGTAGTTGAGCACCGCACCGCCCGGACCCCGGAACCTCACCGGCCCGTCGTCGCCACCGTCGGTGCCGATGTGCACGCCGAGCACCATCCCGGCCGCCTCGCACGCGGCCCACAACGGCTCCCAGTCGTCACGGTTGAGCGCCGGCATCCCGTCGGGGAGCCCCGTCGGCAGGCTCACGCACCTCAGCCCGATCTCGGCCATGTGCTCGACCTCGGCCACGGCGTCGTCGATGTCGAGCAGCGGGACCGACGCGGCGGGAACGAGACGGTGCCCCGACTTCTCGGCCACCTCGCTGGCCACGTACTCGTTCTGGAGGCGCGTCACCTCCCGGATCATGTGGCGATCGCTGAGCAGCGACTCCCACAGCCCGAGCGACGCGTAGACCACCTCACCCCACACGCCCTCCTGGTCGAGGTCAGCCAGCCGACCCTCGAGCGACTTCGCGCCCCGCTCGCTGACGAGGTCGCCGATCGTCCTGCCCGACTTGTCCGTCTTGGTCAGCAGCTTGGGGAGCTTGCGACGGAACGTCCGGCCATCGACGTGGACCGTCTCGAACTCGCCGTCGGCGTCCTTGACGCTGCGCGGCATGCGCTCGGCGAGGTCGCTCGGGAGGATCTCGCGCCAGCGCTCGACTTCGCCCGTCGCATGCGAGTCACCGGAGTTGGCCCACAGCTTCGTCACCATGGGCCAAGTCTAGCCCCGTCGGCGGATTGAGGATGCTAAATTGCGATCGATGACCGACGACACGCCGACTGCCGCAGCCGTCCGGACGGGTCTCCAGGACGAGGCCGCCGCGCTGACCAGCGACCACCCGCAGCCGTTCCACAACGCCAAGCTGGCGAGCGGCATCGAGGACGTCATGCCCGGTCTCGTCACGCTCCGGAAGATGGCCGACATCCAGGCGCTGACCCGGTCGCGTGCGGTGCGGCAGTTCGGGACGGGGGCCATGGCCGACCTGCTGTCGAGCGCCGGCGACGGCCTGGGGCTGGGTGGACACCACGTGGCGATCCCCCTCGAGCTCGACGGCGCCGATCACACCAAGTGGCGCAAGATCCTCGACCCCGTGTTCGCCCCGAAGAAGATCGCTGCACTCGAGTCCCGCGTGCGGGACCGCGCCAACGAGCTGATCGATCGGTTCATCGAGCGCGGCGAGGCCGACGCCTACGCCGAGTGGTGCGATCCGCTGCCGTCGTCGATCTTCCTGTCGATCATGGGCATCCCGCAGGCGGAGCGGGAGCACTTCATCGGCTTCAAGAACGTCATCATCCCCGGCGACTCGACGGCGCCCCGCGACCCGGCCGAGCGACACGCGGCCTACACCGACTGCGAGGAGTGGTTCGCCGCCGAGTTCGATCGCCGGGAGCGCAGCGGCGACTACGGCGACGACATCATCGGGTGGCTCCTCCAGGTTGAGGTCGACGGCCGCCGCATCACGCGCGACGAGCTCCACGGGATCTGCAACCTGCTCATGATCGCCGGCCTCGACACCGTCGCCGCCTCCCTGTCGTGCATCCTCGCCCACCTCGCCCGCCGGCCCGACGAGCGGGACAGGATCCTCGCCGATCCGTCACTGTGGCCGGGCGCGATCGAAGAGCTCATGCGGTTCGAGTCGCCGGTGACCCAGGGCTTCCGCCACGTCGTCGAGGACGTCGAGCTACCGAGCGGCACCCTGAAGGCGGACACCAACGCCATCGTGTGGTGGGCCGCAGCCAATGTCGACCCGGAGGCGTTCGAGGAGCCGCTCGACGTCCGGCTCGACCGCTCCCCCAACGCCCACATCTGCTTCGCCAGCGGCTGGCACCGGTGTCTCGGATCGCATCTGGCTCGCATGGAGCTGCGGGCTGCGCTCGACGTGTGGCACAGCCGCATCCCGGACTACCGCCTCGCCGAGGGCGCCGAGCTGACGTACTCGGTCAACCCGCGCGCCCCTCACCATCTGCCGCTGGTGTGGGCCTGACCCTCAGGGGACGAGCGGCGCCACCTTGGTGAACATCAGCTCCAGGTGCTGATCTACCAGGTCGTCGGGCATGCCGGGGAAGTCGGACCAGCAGTAGACGTCGGTGACGGGGAGTCCGTCGATGCGCGAGCGGATCGCAGCTGCGATCTCCGCGGGCGTCCCGATCAGGAAGCGGTCCCGGATGGCGGCCGGGTCGAAGTGGTGCGGCGCCTCGGCCTCGCGGCGGGTGCCCTCGAACATGTAGCGGTTGTAGGAGGCCCAGCGGTAGGCCACGTGCTCGCCGATCTGCGCCCAGGCCCGATCGGGATCGTCGGCGACGAAGAACTCGACCTGCCCCGCCATGCGGGCGGCCCCGGGGTCGTGCCCGGCGGCCTGGAGCGCGCTGCTGTACTCGCCGAGAAGCCGCCGGTCGATGGATTGCAGCCCGAGCCCAAGGCGCCCGGCGGTGCGCGCCCCCATCGGGCCCGCGAAGCCGCCCCACATCGGCATCGGCGTCTGTACCGGCGCCGGCGTGACCGTCCGTTCGGCCCCCGGCTGCTCCCCCCACAGCCGGCGCAGCTCCCGGATCCGCTCGGCGAAGACGCGGTAGCGGTGCTTGAAGTCGCCGCCGAACGCGAGGTACTCGGGCTTCCGGTAGCCGACGCCGAACCCCGGCTCGACCCGTCCGCCACTGATGACGTCGACGAGCGCGATCTGTTCGGCCGTCTCGAGCGCCGAGTGCAGTGGCAACAGCGCGACCGCGGTGCCGATCCGGATGCGTGAGGTGCGGGAGGCGATTGCTGCCGCCAGGGTCCAGCACTGCGGCAGGTAGCCGTCGTCGAAGAAGTGGTGCTCGGTCAGCCACACGGCGGCCGCGCCGAGGCGGTCGGCTTCCTCGACGCGCTCCAGCCAGCGGCCGTAGTGCGCAGGCCACGGCCGGGGCCAGGCGGGCGGATTCCGCATGTCGAGGTACATCCCGAGTCGCACAGTGTCCTCTCCCCTCAGGTCGCCGGGAACGCCGGTATCACCTCGCGGCCGAACAGCTCCATCGCGGCCAGCGGGTCCGGACCCCCGAACGTGGGGATGACGTGCTCGCAGCCGGTCACCTCCCCGCACCGCCGGATGGCGGCGATGACGTCGTCCGGCGTGCCGGCGATCAGCATCTCGTCGCCGAGATCGGCCAGCGTGCTGTGGCCGCCGTCGGTCCGGAGCCGGCGCGAGGCACGCTCGTCGCGCTCGCCGGGGGCGCCGGCGCGCCGGTAGCTGCGCAGCATGGCCAGGACGCCGGGCAGCCACTCGTGCTCCACCTGCGCCCGGGAGGGCCCGATGCCTACCAGCCGCAGCAGGCAGACCTCGCCCGCCCGCCCGTGGGCCGCCGCCTCAGTCCGGTACGCGGCGACGTGGGGTCCGAGAACGGACAGGCGGTCCCCGAAGCCGACCATCCACGCGTCCGCTAGTCGGGCCGCGCGGCGGACGGCCGGGGGCGTGTTGGCGCCGACCCACACGGGAGGCCGAGGTCGCTGCACCGGCTTCGGCAGCACGTCCACCTCGTCGAAGGAGAAGTGCTCGCCGTGGAACCCGAACCGGTCGTCGGTCCACGCCCGCTGGACGATGTCGAGGGCCTCGGTCATCCGGGTCCCGCGGCGCTCGTAGGGCAGCTGGAGGGCGTCCCACTCGTAACGCCGGTAGCCGAGTCCGGCCCCGAGGAAGGCCCGTCCGCCGGACACCTGGTCGAGGGTCGCCACCTCCTCGGCGACGTCCAGGGGATGGTCGAGCGGCAGCAGGAAGATCCCGGTCCCGAGGCGGATCGTCGACGTCCGCGCGGCGATGGCGGCGAGGACGACCCACGGCGACGCGTTGTAGCCCGCCGTGAACCGGTGATGGGCGACCGTGGCGAAGTCGAAGCCGAGCTCCTCCGCGCGCGCACACCAGCGGAACGTCTCCCGCAGGGGATCGCGAGGGGTCGACGGGTCGAGCCGAACCGGGATGCCGACGCCGAACCTCATGGCCGCGGATCTCCGCTCCGGTGCCGTGCCGCCGCCCGCCGGGCGACCCGAAGGTCGTGCGGCCCCGCCATGCCCTTGAGCGTCTGGCCACCGTCGATCACGAAGACCTGCCCGGTCGTGAAGGCTCCGCCCGGCGACGCCAGCCAGACGACGCAGGCCGCGATCTCGTCCGGCGTCCCCAGGCGGCCGAGCGGGACGTCGCCGACCGCGATGCTCTGCTCCTCCTCGGTGCCCCACTCGTCGGTCCCCCGGGAGGCCACGATGCCCGGGGCGACCGCGTTCACCCGCACCCGGTGCCGGCCGAGCTGGACCGCGAGGATGCGCGCCAGCTGGTTCAGTGCCGCCTTGGCGGTGCCGTACCCGAGGTAGTCCTCCAACGCGGCGACGCCCGACGTGCTGCTGATGAACACGATGGTGCCGCCGCCCTGCGCCCGCATGCCGGGGACCACGAGCTTGGCGAGATAGGCGTTGTTGGTGACGTTCCCCTCGAACCACGTCGTGAACGACGACTCGTCGAGCCGCTCGATCCACGGTGACGTGTCCCCTTCGACCAGCGCGTTGCCGACCAGGGTGTCGATCCGCCCCCAGCGGTCGAGCGTGGCGTCGACGAGGTGGCGGAGCTGGCCCCGGTCGGTGACGTCGCAGGTGAGCGCGATCGCGCGGTCGTCACCCAGGCGGTCGTTGACCTCGGCCGCGCGCCGCTCGCATGCCGCCGACGTGCGGCTGGAGAACACGACCCGTGAGCCGTGCTCGGCCAGGCGCTCGGCGATGGCCCGGCCGATGCCCTCGCTCGAGCCGGTGACGATCGCGACCTGGCCGGTCAGGTCGAACAGGTCCACGAGCGCGGCCGGCTACGAGATACCGAGCCGGCGGTTGTCCCACGTGAGGACCTTGCCGTCCGGTACCAGCTCGATGACCGCGCCCAGGGAGCGCCGGTAGTGCTCGCGGGTCTCGGCCGGCATCTCCTGCGCCGCGGTGCGGTAGGCGCGGTACTTGTCGTCCATGGCCGTCCGGATGCGGTCGGCCAGATCGTCCGATGGCTCGATCACCGAGGCTCGGCAGTCGATGTGCACCGCCCGCAGATCGGCCCACCGCTCACCCGCCTCGACCAGGAACGACGCCCGCGGGTCGTTGCGGGCGCGGAGGACCTTCTTGCCACGCGTCGTCACGTAGATGCGACGGTCGAGGACGACGAACCAGATCGGGAGCGCGACCGGCCGTCCGTCGGCGCGCAGCGTCGTCAGGATCCCGGTGTGGGTGGCGGCGAGCGTCGCCCACGCCTCGTCCTCCGTCATGCGGACGCTGGGTCGGGCCGGCTTCGTCGACTCAGGCATCGCCTGCTCCCCTCTCTCGTCTCGTGCCCATCGGCAGGTCGCGGAACGGCACATCCTTGTCGGCCTGGGGCTCTCGGGGCAGGCCCAGGCCCCGCTCGCCGATGACGTTGCGCTGGATCTCGTCGGTGCCGCCGCCGAGCGACGCCGCGGGGCTCGACAGCGCGACGGTCTGGACGGCCCCGCCGTGGGGGGCGTCGTCGCCGGCGAGCATGCCGTAGGGCCCGATGATGGCCAGGGCGAGGTCGCGGGACGTGCGCGCCATGTTGGCCACGTTGAGCTTCGCCAGGTTGGCATCGACGCCGGGCTTGGTGCCCTGGGCGGCCGCGGCGCGGGTCCGCTGCCCGTTCCACCGGTTGGTGTCGGCCATCGCCCGGAAGGCAACCAGCCGCTGGCGGATGACCGGGTCGTCGTGGCGCCCGAACTCGCGGGCCAGGTCGACCAGCACCCGCGGCGGGATGACGAACCCGCTGATCGGCCCCCGGGTCGACGCGGCGGCCCGGGCCAGCAGGTCGCCGACCCGTTCGTCCAGGAGGCCGTAGCGGCCGCCGCTCGGGAAGACGGCGCCGCCCGCCGTGCGCGTACCGATGTTGGCCCGCTCGTGGGCCAGCGTCGTCTGCGCCACGTGCCAGCCGCCGCCGAGCTCCCCGATGAGCCGGTCGGCGGGAACCCGGGCGTCGGTGAGGAAGACCTCGTCGAAGTCGGCGCCTCCGTTCATCTGGCGCAGCGGCCGGGCGTCGACCCCGGGCTGGTCCATGTCGATGACGAAGTAGCTGATGCCCTGGTGCTTGGGGACGGAGGGGTCCGTCCGGGCGAGGAGGAGGCCCCGGTCGGCGTTGTGGGCACCGGAGTTCCAGACCTTCTGCCCGTTGACCACCCACTCGTCGCCGTCACGGACGGCGGTGGTCTGCAGGCCGGCCAAGTCGGAGCCGGAGCTGGGCTCGCTGAAGAGCTGGCACCAGCCGTCCTCGCCCGAGGCCAACCCGGGGACCAGGGCCTGCCGCTGGCCTTCGGTCCCGTGGGCGATCACCGTGGGGCCGCCCATCGCCTGGCCGACGCCCGTCGGGGGCGCGACCGCGCCGGCGGCGCCCAGCTCGCGCGCCACCACCCGCGACTCGGCCGGGGACCAGCCGCGGCCGCCGAGGCCCTCGGGCCAATGGGGGAAGGCCAGCCCGGCGGCCGCCAGCCGTCGCCACCACTCCGCCAGGCTCAGGTCGAGGTCCCAGCTGGCGGCGATCCACGCCCGGACCTCGTCGACGTCGACGGCGTTCACGTCGCCACCTCCTGCGGCCAGAGGGACGCGGCAGCCGACCGGGCTGCCCGGCAGGCCTCGTCGGCGTCGTCGGCCAGGACGAGGCCCTGCCGCGCCAGCTCGTCGACGGCGGCATCCCACCGGCGAAGGTAGTTGTCGGCGCCCGCATAGTGAGCGGCGAGCTGCTCGGACGTGAAGGGCGTCGTCTGGCCGGTGAGCGCGGCGAGCGGGTTCCCGGCGTTGGTGCCGAGGTGGACGCCGGTCGGTGCCACCAGATCGGGCAGCCGGATGCCCCCCACCGCGTTGCCGTCGGCATCGCGGGCGATCGGGTGCCCGTCGTCCGCGACGGCGAGGCGCGGGAGCGACCCCGGCGGCGTGCCGCTCTCGACCCACTCGGTCAGCCGCTGCAGGCCCGCGTACAGGACGTAGCTCCAGTCGACGGCGTTGCGGTCGGGCGCATCGAGGATGTTCGTGATGCCGTCGCGGGCGAACACCGCCTCCATCTCCGTGGCCGACTGGGCGGTGGCGTGGGCGGCGCCGGCGACCTCCCAGTGGCGGAACGTGTCGGTCTCGGGCTGCCGGACCGGGAGGTTGTGGGCGAACTCGCTCTCGGTGGAGATCACCAGGATCGGCACGCCGCCGTCGTCGCGGACCTGCGAGCTCCCGGCGAACAGCCCGCCGCCCGCCGGGGCGAAGCTCGGCTGGAGCGGCTGGTCCGGCGGGCGCGGGCAGATGCCCCAGTGGACGTGGAGGCAGAAGCCGTCGAACACCCGATCGCGCTGGTGGGCCATGTCGAGGTAGGAGCCGAGGCGCATCGACGACTGGGAGCCGCCCATCGCCAGGACCACGCGTGGCTCCAGACCCCCGAGCAGGTCCACCGGCCCGGTCGGGCGATCGGTCCGCACGAGCCGGCCGGCCTGGGAGAAGATGTCGTAGGAGAACTCGTCGCCCGGATGGTGCAGCGACCCGTAGCGCTGCGGGTCCCACGCCGGCAGGCCCTCTGTGTCAGGCAGGACCCCGGCGATGCCCGTCTGACCCTCGACGGCGACCCGCTGGGCCGTCACGCCGACCCAGGCGAAGCCGAGCTCCAGCTCCCGCCGGGCCGGCATCCCGAGGTCGACCCCCGCAGTCACGTTCTGCCAGTTCACGAGCACGACGCCGTTGAACCGGGCCGGGTCGGCCGGCCGGACGACGTACACGCGGCTCCGGTAGCCCGCCGTCCCGCCGACCTCGGTCTGCCACCGGCCGTCGAGGCCGCTCGTCCCGTCATCGCCCGATGGCCGGTACGACTGGGCGACGCCCTCGATCAGGTGCTCCGTCAGCACGCAGCCCACGTCGCCGACATCGAACGCCGGGCTGCCGAACGGGTGGCCCCGGCCGCCGCTCAGAGGCTCCGACGCGGTCGCCGCCGGTGTCCTGGTTTCGTCCATCGGTGTCCCCTTCCGCTCATATCGCCGTGTCGCGGGCGGCCCAGTAGGGGTCGCGCAGGCGCCGCTTCTCGACCTTGCCGTTCGGAAGCCGCGGCAGCCGCTCGACGAAGTCGACTGACCGGGGCAGCTTGAAGCCGGCGATCCGGGACCGGCAGTGGTCGATGAGGACGCCGGCCAGCTCTGACGTCGGCGCCACCCCGGGCTGCGGCTCGACGATGGCCTTGACCTGCTCGCCCCACTCGGGGTCGGGCACGCCGATCACGACGGCGTCGGCGACCTCGGGCGCGCTGAGCAGGGCGGCCTCGACCTCGGCCGGGTAGATGTTCACGCCGCCGGAGATGATCATGTCGATCTTGCGATCGCGCAGGAACAGGAAGCCGTCCTCGTCGAGGTAGCCGATGTCGCCGAGCGTCACCATGCGCCCCCGCCGCATGCGGCTGGTCTTCTCGGGGTCCTTGAAGTACTCGGACGGAGGGCCCGCGGCGACGTCGATCCAGATGTCGCCGGTCTCGCCGTGCGGCAGCTCGTCACCGTTGTCGTCGAGGATGCGCACGGTGACGCCGTGGATGGCCTTGCCGACGGTGCCGGGGCGCTCGAGCCACCGCCGCGGCGTGGCGATCGTCGCCGCACCCTCCGTGCCGCCGTAGGTCTCGTAGACGACGGGACCCCACCAGTCCATGATCCGCTGCTTGACCTCGGGAGGGCACGGCGCGCCGGTGTGGAAGACGCTGCGCAGCGACGAGATGTCGTACCGGTGGCGCACCTCCTCGGGCAACGCCAGCAGGCGGTGGAACATCGTCGGCACCATCTGGGTGCTGTCCACCTGGTAGCGCTCGACCAGCTCGAGGAACGACTCGGGGGTCCACCGGTCCATCAGGACGATGGTCTTGCCGACGTGGATCGAGTTCACCGCCCCCACGAACGGCCCGGCGTGGTAGAGCGGCCCGCACACCAGGTGGGTGCCCCCGTCGGCCGGGATGCCGAACCCCTGGCACGTGATCTCCGCGATCGCTCCGTAGACGTCGTCGGGGTCGCCCTCCGTGAGCGGGTACCGCACACCCCTGGGCTTCCCGGTCGTGCCCGACGTGTACATCATGCGGCCGCCGGGCGAGCGGTCGGGCGGCGCCGAGGCGGGCGATCCCAACAGCTCGTCGTAGGGCCGGAACCCCTCGACTCTCCCGACCGCGAACCGGCGGTCGGCCGCGACACCGCAGCCCTCGACCGCCGCCCGGCACACGGCAGCGAGCGCCTCGTGGGCGACGACGACTTTGGCCTCGCTGTCCGCCACGACGTACTCGATCTCGGGGGCGGCCAGGTGCGAGTTCACGGGCGTCAGGTAGATGCCGGCCTCCATGGTGGCGAGCAGCAGCTCGAAGAACGCGGGATGGTTGGGCAGGATCATCGACACGCCGTCACCGCGCTGCACCCCCAGCGACCGCAGGCCGGCGGAGATGGCGCGCGACCTGGCCAGGAGCTCGCCGTAGCTACAGCTGACCCCGTCCGCGTCGATGATGGCCACCCGGTCCGGGTCGGCCGTGGCGATGCGCCAGAATCCGATCGTCATCTCGGGACCGGGCTCTCCGTGCCGCCCTCGGTCACACCGTGAACTTGAAGGTCTCGATCGCGTTCCGGCGGCAGATCTGGTCGACCTCGTCCTCCGGCACGCCGGCGAACTGCCGGACCACGGCCTCCTGCGAGTTCGGCCAGGTTCCCTCGTGGTGGGGGTAGTCCGATCCCCACATCAGGCAGCGCAGCCCGGTGATGTGCCGATTGGCCACACCCACCAGGTCGTCCTGGAACGTGACCTGGACCTGGCGCTTCACGTACTCACTGGGCGGCATCGGCAGCTTCGGCTTCACCCAGTGCGCATGCTTCACATAGGCCTCGTCCATGATGTGCATGGCCCACGCCAGCCAACCGGATCCGCACTCGGTGAGGACGACCTTGAGCTGCGGGAACGTCTCCAGCACCCCGCCCGCGGTCAGATGCGAGAGCGTGCCGATGATCTGGCTGGTAACGATCGTGTAGTTGGTGATCGCACCGCCAGGCCCGTGGGCCTGCACAGGGTTGTGGCCGATGCCGACGTGGAACGACAGCGGGACGTCGAGCTCGCACGCCGCCTCCCACACCGGGTTCCAGTCGGGCCGGTTGTACGGAAGCGCATCGAGGGTGTCCGGCATCAGCCCGGGGCGCAACCCGAGTCCGGCCGCCCGCCCCAGCTCGGCGGCGGCCGCGGCGATGTGCTCGGCCTCCGGCTTCACGGCCGGCGGGTTGCCGCCGTAGGGCTCGATCGGGATCGGGAGGCTGATCGACGGCGCGAACCGGCCGAGGTGGGGGCCGTACATCTCGGCCGACCAGTCGTTCGTCGCCTGACATGACGTGACCGCCGCGGCCAGGTCGTCACCGGTGAACCCGGTCGAACCGTAGATGACCTCGGCGACGACGCCGTCGATCTCCTGCTCGCGGATGCGGTCCTCGGGATGGACCTCGGGGTTCTTCTTGGCCCCGTTCTCGAGGATGCGCACCTGCTTGCCGTCGGTGCGCTGCATGCGGGCCAGCACCTTCTCGAGCTCACCGGGCGGCGCACCGCCGTGTGAGTCGGCCGACACGAGGACCCGACGCTTCACATCCGTGTCGAGGGACGCATCGCTCGTCAGCGCCATGGGAGCCTCCTTCGTCAAGAACAGTATCCTTTATAGCACAACCTCTGCCCACCGTGTGGCGGAAGTGTGCAAGGATCGGCCGGGTGAGCGCCACAATTCCGTATGATGAATTCGGCTACTTCCACGAGAACGCCCAGGAGATGGGCCTGACCCTGCAACACCCCCCGGCCGTGCGCCGGGAGGGCGTCGACGTCGGCGACGGGCGGCGGCTGAGCGCCCTGGTCTGGGGGACGGAGGCGCCCGAGCTGGTCCTCCTCCACGGCGGCGCGCAGAACGCCCACACCTGGGACTCGGTTGCGCTCGCCCTCGGCCACCCGCTGGTCGCCGTCGACCTCCCGGGACATGGCCACTCTGACGGCCCGAGGAGCTCGTCCCTCGACGTGCGCGACAACGCGGACGACGTCGCCGCGGGGGTGAAGCTCCTGGCGCCCAAGGCGAAGGCCGTCGTCGGGATGTCGCTCGGCGGCCTGACCGCGCTGTCCCTGGCCGACCGCCATCGCGACCTCGTCCGGGCCGTCGTCCTCGTCGACATCACGCCCGGCGTCACGTCCGGCAAGTCGGCCCAGATATCGGCGTTCGTCAATGGCCCCGAGAGCTTCGCCAGCTTCGACGACATCCTCGCCCGCACGATGGAGTTCAACCCGACCCGATCGGAGGCATCCCTACGGCGGGGCATCCTCCACAACGCCGTGCAGCGGGACGACGGCTCCTGGGTCTGGCGCTACGCCCGCCACCGCGTGTTCGGTGGCCCGGAGCGCGCCTATCCCGACTTCGCCGGGCTCTGGGATGCGGTGGAACGCCTGCGGGTCCCGTTGTTGCTCGTCCGCGGGATGAGGCCCCAGTCGGTGGTCAGCGACGAGGACGAGCACGGGCTTCTCCGGCGCCAACCGTCGGCGTCGGTCGTCCACGTGGACGAGGCCGGACACAGCGTCCAGGGAGACGCACCGCTCGACCTCGCCCGGCTGCTCGACGGCTTCGTCTCGGGTCTCTGACCGTCAGTCGAGCAGCAGCCGGGCGTAGCGCTCCCGGTGGAACGCCGGCGTCCCGAACAGGGCCTGGTCGAGCTTGGCCCGCTTCACGAACAGGTGCATGTCGTGCTCCCAGGTGAAGCCGATGCCGCCGTGGACGCTGATGCCGGCGCCCGCGACGAACGCGTAGGCGTCGGTCGCGTGGGCCTTGGCGATCGACGGCCAGCGGCGCGGCCCGTCCGGGCGGGGCGCCACGTCGCGGGCTGCGGCGTCGGCGGCGACGCGAGTTGTCTCGACGGCGATGAGCATGTCGGCACACTTGTGCTTGACGGCCTGGAAGCTGCCGATCGGCCGGTCGAACTGGACGCGCTCCTTGGCGTACTCGACCGAGATCTCCATCGCCCGGCGGGCGCCGCCGTGGCTGTCGAGCGCGAGCGCGGCGGCGGCCCGGTCGAGCAGCCAGTCCACGACGGAGGCGCCGTCGGTCGAGCCCGGCATCGGCTCGACCTCGGCGCCGTCGAACGCCACGTCTGCCAGGCGGCGGGTGCGGTCGAGCATCGGCGCCGGGGTGACGGTGACGCCGGATGCCGGCAGCGGCACGAGGTACAGCTTCCCGCCGGCCTGCACGACCAGCCCGTCGGCGGCGTGCGCGTCGAGGACGAATGGCGCCGAGCCGTGGAGACGGTCGCCGGCCACGCGCACGTCGTGGCGGTCGGGACCGATGGCGACGGCGAGGCGGCGCTCGCCCGCCGCCATGGCCGGCAGCCACTCGGCCTGCTGGGCCGGCGAGCCGGCGGCCAGGAGCGCACCGGTCCCGAGCACGACCGACGACAGGACCGGCAACGGCACCAGGCCTCGGCCCATCTCGTCGAGAACGACGGCCGCCTCCCGGAACGACATGCCGGCGCCGCCGTGCTCCTCGTCGATCTCCAGTCCGGTGAACCCCAGCTCGGCGGCAGTGCGCCAGAGCTCGGGATCGAAGCCGAGGGTGTCGTCGGCCAGCGCCCGGATCGCGGTGGTCGGCGACCGGTCGGCGAAGACCCTGCGGGCCAGATCACGCAACTGGGCGTGGGCGTCGTCCAGGCCGACGTCGGTCACCGGGGCTCCCGTGGCAGGCCGAGGACGCGCTCGCCGATGACGTTGCGCTGGATCTCGTTGGTGCCGCCGCCGATCATCATCCCCCACGAGCCGAGGTGGTCGACGAGCGTGGCTCCGTCGACCTCGGCGGCCAGGCCGACGGCGTCGACCAGATGTCCGGTCAGGCGGTGCAGCACCTCCGAGTAATAGAGCTTGATGATCGACGCCTCGGGTCCGGCGTGGCCGGCCCGCATCTGGCTGTCGAGGACCTGCGAGTAGAGCTCGGCGAGGATCTCCACCTCGCCGGCGTCGCGGGCGAACGACTGGCGGACCGAGGCGTCGCTCGCCAGCGGCCTCCCGTCGGGTCCGGGCGTCGAGCGCAACAGCTCGACGCCGTCGCGCACGCGGTCGCGGAGCGCGTGGACGCTGGCGAGGAAGAACGGCCCCCGCTCGGTCGACAGGGTCGTCTGCGAGATACGCCACCCCTCGTTCTCCGGCCCGACGCGGTTGGCCACCGGGATGACCACGTCGTCGAGGAAGATCTCGCAGAACTCGGCGCTGCCGGTGATCTGCCGGAGCGGTCGCACGGTGACGCCGGGCGTCCGCAGGTCGAGGAGGAGGTAGGAGATGCCCTTGCGCTTGGGTGCGCTCGGGTCGGTGCGGACGAGCAGCAGGCACCAGTCGGCCCGGGCCGCCATCGACGACCAGACCTTCTGCCCGTTGACGACGTAGGCGTCGCCGTCCCGGGCCGCCCGCGTCTGGAGGGCGGCCAGGTCGGAGCCGGCGTCCGGCTCCGAGAACCCCTGGCACCAGATCTCGTCACCCCGGCGGATGCGCGCCAGGTGCTCGCGCTGCTCGTCGGTGCCGTGGACGATCAGCGTCGAGCCGGCGTGGTTGAGCCCGATGCCGAAGAGGCCGGTCGGCGGCGCGTCGGCCGCGGCGTTCTCCTCGAACATCACGATCTGCTGGGCGAGCGACGCCGCCATGCCGCCGTGCTCGACGGGCCAGCCCGGCGCCGCGTAGCCACCACCGTCGAGCTCGCGCATCCACGCGCGGCTGACCGCCACCGGGTCGTCGGCCTCCGCAGCCCGCCAGTCGGGCGGCACGTGCTCGGCGAGCCAGGCGCGGTACGTGTGCCGGAAGGCGTCGAGCTCGGGCCCGTCCACGTGCGGCACGAGGGGTCGACCCGCTCAATCCGCCCGCAGGACCATGCCCTGCGAGTTGAAGAAGAACCCACCGGGTGTGACGAGCGCCGCCTTGGCCCAGGGGACCTGGCGCGGGCCGGCCTCGCCCCGCAGCTGGAGCACCGCCTCCCGCACGTGGCCGGACCCCTGCGTGCCCCCCTCCGACAGCGCCCCGCCGTGGGTGTTGACCGGCACCTTGCCGTTGATCAGCAGGCGATTGGCGTCCTTGTCCCAGTGGGCCCGGATGAACTCGCCGGCTTCGCCGGGACCGCACCAGCCGCTGTTCTCGATCCACGACAGCGTGATGATCGTGAAGCCGTCGTAGGGGTAGTAGACGTCGACGTCGTCGATCCAGATGTCGCTGTGGCTCCTCAGGAAGTCGACCACGACGTGCTGGCCGTGGCGCTGGAGCCCAGGGATCTGGTCCTCGCCGGGCGACGCGACGATGCCGGCGCAGGCGGCGTGCAGGAGGACGGGCTTGTGGGGCAGGTCGCGGGCCCGCTCCGCGGTGGTGAGGATCAGTGCGTCGCCCCCGTCGACCGGGATGTCCATGTCGAGGAGGGACAGCGGCTCGCGGATCATCCGGGCGGCGAGGTAGTCCTCCATCGTGATCGGGTCCCGCCGCACGGCGAGGGGGTTGTCGGCGGCGTTCGTCCGGCTGTTGATGGCGACGTGGCCGAACGTCTCCTTCGGCGCCCCGTACTCGTGCATGTAGCGGCTGGCCCAGGCGGCGTAGCCAACCGCCCCCTCGACCGTCTCCGGGTCGGTGCGGCCGCCGTGGAGCATGAGCGCCATCCCGGTGTTGCGGCGGAAGGGATCTCGGGCCGCGGCCCGGGACCAGAACGGCGTGCGGAACATCGAGTGGTAGAGGAGCACGGTCTCGCACAGGCCCGCATGGATGGCGTTCATGGCGTCGACGACGCCGAACCCGACCGGGAGCGAGTCATTGCCGTACCAGACGATGTCGTCGAGGCCCAGCGTGGTGACCATCTGGTGCGCGGGGATCGCGGTGCCCACGACGCCGTCGATGTCGGCCGCCGCGAGCCCGGCGTCGCGGATGGCAGCGACCGCCGCCTCGGCGGCCAGGCCGAGCTGCGACCGCCCGCCGGCGTCACGGCTGAACCCGGTCGAGCCGACCCCGACGATGGCGACCTGGTCCTGCACGGGATAACGCATCTATGCCTCCGCCCGGGGGCGGAACACCGGGAACGGCTCGCCCTCGCGCTCGATCCAGTCCAGCTCGACCGGGAGCCCGATCACCAGCGATGAGCGGTCGGCGCCGACCACGGTGCTGGTGTACCGCAGCCCCTCCTGCTCCTCCAGCTCGATCGTGGCGACCGGCCAGCCGTCGGTGTAGTCGACGCCGTCGACCTCGGGCCCCTGGTGCAGGCGGATCAGGAGGTGCACGGTGCCCCGGCCGCTCACGGCGGCCGGCTCGACGCTCGTCGACCAGCACCGCGGGCACATCGGCCGGGGGGGATGGTGCCAATGACCGCAGTCGGCGCACCGGTTGAGCACCAGCTGCCGGTCGAGCCAGCCCTTGTAGAAGTCCTTGTTGTCGTGGTCGATCCGCGTGCGGGGGAACCGCCGCAGGACCTCCTCGTCGGTCCGCTGCACCCTCAGTACGGGAGCGACGTGCGGGCGTGGGCCCCGCCGTCGCAGGTAGGGAACACGACACCCGACATGTAGGCCGACTCGTCGGAGGCCAGGAACAGCGCGGCATAGGCGTTGTCCTTCAGCGCCGGCGGGCGGTCGAGCTTGAGCGGTGAGCCGAAGCCGGCCGGGTCCCAGGCCTGCCCGCCGGCCACCGCCGCCTCCTCGTAGGACATGCCCATGACGTCCTGGGGCGCGCCCGGCATGAAGCTGGCCGACATGCCGTGCGTCGGGCAGATCGCGTTGACGCGGATGCCGTGGCGGCCGAGGTCCATCGACAGGCCGCGGACGAGCCCGTTCACGCCGGCCTTGCTGGCGGCGTAGACGGCGAAGCCGGGGTAGGCCACCAGGCCGGCGGCCGAGGACGTCACGACGATGGCGCCGCCGCCGGCGTCCTTCAACGGCGCGACGGCGTGCTTGGCGCAGAAGAAGAGCCCGCCGAGATTGACGTCGATCACGCGGCGCCAGGACTCCTCGGTGGTCTCCTCGAACGGGACGGTGCCGAACCCGGGGACCGGGATCCCGGCGTTGGCGAACATCACGTCGAGCCTTCCGAACTGGGAGACCGTGCCGTCCACCATCGCCTTGACGTCAGACTCGGCGCCCACGTCGCACCGGAGCGCGATCGCCTCGCCGCCCTTGTCGGCCACGAGCTTGGCGACGTTCTCGGCCCGCTGCTCGTCGATGTCGGCGACGGCGACCTTGGCGCCCTCGCGGCTGAAGAGCAGCGCGCACTCGCGCCCGAGCCCGGCGCCGCCGCCGGTGATGATGACCACCTTGTTCTCGAGCCGCATGACTCCCTCCCCTTGTGTCCGTCGATAGAAGAGTATACCGATCTTGCGCCGCTAGAACCGGGCCACGGCACCGCCGTTCGGGCTGATGACCTGGCCGGTCACCCAGGCGGCGTCGTCCGAGCACAGCCAGCTGATCGCGCCGTACAGGTCGCGCCCGGTCCCCGGCCGCTTGACGGCGGTCTGCTGCACGAGCATGTCGAGCGCCGCCTGCGGCACCTGACGCCGCGTGGCCTCGTTGTCGATGGTCCCGGGTGCGACCGAGTTGACGGTGATGCCGTCAGCTCCGACCTCGGCGGCCACCTGATAGGTCAGCTGGTTCAGGCCGAGCTTGGCCACGCCGTAGGCCCCCGAGCCCGGGAGGTAGGCGCCGATCGAGGAGATGTTGACGACGCGGCCCCACCGCCGCTCCCGCATGACCGGGATGGCCGCCTTCATGCACACGAACGGCCCAGTGAGCATCACGTCGAGGGCGGTCCGCCAGTTGTCGAGGTCCTGGCCCAGCGCGCCCTGCATCGAGTAGTCGCCCCAGATGCCGGCGTTGTTCACCAGGATGTCCAGCGACCCGAACTCGTCCCGGGCCGCGGCGACGACGGCGACCGCCCGCTCCCAGTCGGTGACGTCGAGGCCGAGGCCGATCGCCACGCCGCCGTCCTTCCTGATGGCGGCCGCTGTCTCCTCGGCGCCGGCCGCGTCGAGGTCGGTGGCCACGACGTTGGCGCCGTCGTCGGCGAAGTAGCTCGCGTACTCCCGGCCGAGGCCGCGAGCGGCGCCGGTGATCATGACCGTACGGCCCTCGAAGCGCCTCACGGGGCGCCTCCGGGCTCCTGGCCGTCGCTCGGACGGGCACGGAGGTACGAGCGTTCGATCTCGTCGAAGCGCGCCAGCAGGTCGCTCGCCTCGCCCTCGATGTCGACACGGCCGCGCCGCATGACGTAGGCCCGGTCGGCGATCCCGAGGGCCTTGCGGGCGTGCTGCTCGACCAGGAGGACGCCGACGCCGCGGCCCGCGGCGACCGTCACGGCCTCGAGCAGGCGCTTCACGACCAGCGGGGCCAGGCCCAGCGACAGCTCGTCGACGATCAACAGGTCGGGGTCGGACGCGAGGGCCCGGGCCAGGGTCAGGATCTGCTGCTCGCCGCCCGACAGCAACCCCGCCTTGCGACCGAGGAGCGGGCGGAGCTCGGGGAACAGCTCGAGCGCCTTCTCGGTCGGGCCGCGGCCCAGCTTGAGGTTCGTCGCGGTCGTCAACTGCTTGAAGATCGACCGCTCCTCGGTGATGACCGCGATGCCGCGCCGGGTTCGCTTGTGGAGCGGTCCCTTCAGCTGGGCGCCCTTGTAGCGCACCTCGCCGGCGTGCGGCGGGATCGTGCCGCCCAGCGTGAGGATCGTGGTCGTCTTACCGGCCCCGTTCGGGCCGAGGAGCGCGACGATCTCGCCCCGGCCGACGCGGAGGTTGAGATCGTGGACGACCGCCACCGGCCCGTATCCCGTGGAGAGGTCGCGTACGTCGAGGAGCGTGTCGTCCTGCATCAGACGACACTCCCGGTCGGCGCCGGGCCAGGCAGGTCGACGTCCCCCGCGATCGCGTCGAGCTGCGCGTCGGGCTCGCCCAGGTAGGCCGCGACGACCAGGCTGTCGCTGGCGATCTCCTCGGGCGTGCCCTCGGCGATCTTCTTGCCGAAGTCGAGCACGATGATGCGGTCGCAGGTCTCCATGACGAGCGACACGTCGTGCTCGATGAGCAGCACGGCAAGCCCCCAGTCCTTGGCCAGCCTCCTGATCAGCCGACCCAGCTCGGCCGACTCGGCCTCGCTCAGCCCGGCCGCCGGCTCGTCGAGCAGAATGACCGACGGCGCCGTCGCGATCGTCCGGGCGATCGCCACCAGCCGACGGCGGCCGTACGACAGGTCCTGCGGGTACCTGGCCAGGTCGGCCTCGAGGTCGAACTCCCGAACGGCCGCCCATGCCGCCGGGGACAGCTTCGGCTTGGCCGGACGCACGAGCTCCTCGAAGTACACCCAGGGCGACCGGTCCTCGCACGCCGCGAGCAGGTTCTCCGCCACGGTGAGGTCGTCGAACAGCTCGAGCGACTGGAACGATCGGCTCACGCCCGCCCGCGCCCGCTGCGGCGCCCGCAGGCGGTGGATCGCCCTGTCGGCGATGCTGACCTCTCCCTTCGCCGCTGACACGAACCCGGTGACGGCGTCGATCACGGTCGTCTTCCCCGCACCGTTCGGGCCGATCAGCCCGAGCACCTCGCCGGGGTCGACGGCGAACGTGAACGAGTCGACGGCGACGACGCCGCCGAAGCGGACCGTCAGATCTTGGACCTCCAGGCGGCGGGGGTCGGCCCGGACCGGGCCTGCGTCTGACGGCGCCGCCTCCACCACCGGGGCCTTCCGCCGACGACGGCTGACGCGCTCGATCAGCGGCCGGTTGACCGTGGCGGCGGCATGGGCCACGCCGTCGGGGTTGACCAGCAGCGTGAAGATGAGCAGCGCGCCCGAGAACAGGTCGAGGATGGTCGACTCGAACCCGATCTTGTCCAGGATGTGTGCCGTGACGCCTCCGGCGGCGTTCAGGCCACCGATAACCGGTCCGGCGATGTAGCCGATGCCGCCGATGACGGTCAGCACGACCGCCTGCACCGATGCCAACCCGCCGAATTCGGCGTACGCGATCTGGCTGCCGCGGAACGCCAGCAGGATCCCGCCGATGGCTGCGATGGCGGCCCCGATGCCGAACGCGTAGATCTTGGCGCCAGCGACGCCGATGCCGAGGGACGCCGCGGCCCGCTCGTTGTCACGCACAGCGATCAGGCGCCTGCCTGAACGCCCGCGACGCAGGTTGGCCACACCGAGCCCGAGCACGACGAGCACGACGAAGCACAATGCGGCCCAGCGACCGGGATGGTCGAAGGCGTTGACGTCGAGGCCCAGGAGCGACGGCCGTCCGACCGTGGTCCCCTGCAGCCCGCCCGTGAGCGCCGGGTTGGTCAGGATCAGCTCCACGATGCAGACCGACAGGCCGAAGGTGAGCACGGCCAGGTTCATGCCGCGGGTGCGTAGCGCGGGGATGGCGATGAGCACGCCGACGGGGATCGTCGCCACCACGCCGGCGAGCGCAGCGAGCGGGAACGGCCATCCGTGGGCGTCAACGAGGCGGGCTGCGATCCACACGCCGAAGCCGGCCAGCGCCACCTGCGCCAGAGAGAGCTGACCGACGTACCCCGTCACGACGACGATCGACAGGAGGATCACGGCCCAGGCCAGCGTCAGGACGGCGGCGCTGGCCCAGTCGTCCGGGAGGGTGAGCAGCGCGGCAAGGCCGATCACGCTGACGAGCCCCACGAGCGGCCACCGCACCCGGCCCGTTCCGAGCGCGGGCAGCCGGTCCAGCAGCTCGCTGCGCAGCGGGAGGCCGCGCCCGCTGGCCACCAGGACCGCGATGATGATGAGGAACGCCGCCGAGCGCGAGACCGACTGGGGCGAGAACTGGCCGAACAGCAGGTTGTTGTCGCTCGTGACCGGCCCGAACACGCCCTTGTTCTCGATGAAGCGCTGCAGCAGCGCTTCCACCACGCCGATGGTGAGCGCGGCCACCAGGGTCTTGGTGAACGAGTGGAACCGTCCGACGAGCGCGGCGGTCAGTGCCCGGAGGACCACGAACGCCAGGGCCGCCGTCTGCAGCGACAGGATGGGCGCGATGAGGACGCCGGCCACGGCCGCCAGGGCGCCGCCGAGGGCCCAGTTCGCGGTGGCGATGACGTCCGGCGACAGGCCGAGGGCGCTCGCCGCCTGTGCGTTCTCGGCCACCGCCTCGGTCGCCTGCCCGAACCGCGTCCACCGGTAGAGGGCGGCGAGGACGAACGTGATGACCACGGCGATGACGATGATCCAGAAGCGATCCTCGGGCACCGTGATGGTGTCCGAGAACGGATGCTTGGGCCCGGACGGCAGCGGCGAATGCGCAATCGTGGCGGTGATCCCCCAGACCTGTTGCGCGATCGCGACGAGGAGGAAAAGAACACCCAGCGTCGCCACCAGCCGGATCAGCGGTGACGCCCGCCGCAGTCGCATCATGACCAGGACGTGGATGAGGCCCGACACGACCGCCGAGGCCGCGATGGCGACGGTCAGCGCGACCGCCGTCGACCACCCCCGCTCGGCGCCCACTCGGTAGTAGACGAAGGCGCCGAGCATCCCGACCGCGCCCTGGGCGAAGTTCAGGACGCCCGAGCCGCGGTAGATCAGGACCAACCCCTGGGCCGTGAGGGCGTACAGCGCACCCGTCCCCAGGCCCAGGAGCACGAACTGCCAGAACTGGCTCATCGAGGCTCCGTCGCGGGCCTACTTGGCCAGCGTGTTCAGGTCCACGTACTTCCCATCACCGCTCGTCGAGACGATCTTGCCGTCCTTCACCGACTGGTACTGAGCCGACATCGTGAAGATCCGGGGCAGCGGGAGGTAGGTGTCCTTCACGCCGAGGGCGAACGGCATGGAGACGCCGAGGTCGACCTTCCGGTTGTTGAGGGCGGCGGCGACTGACTTGGCGTCGATCGTCTTCACGTCGCCGAGCACGTCCGCCAGCAGGTGGACCGCCAGCCAGGAGTTGAGCGAGAACTCGCTCTTCGAGGCGTCCTTCTGGTACTTGTCCATCTCGGTGACGAACTGCTTGATCTTCGCGTTCGAGTCGTCGTTGACCGTGTCGTACAGGCCGGCGAGGACGATGCCCTCGGCGTCCGACCCGAGGTCCTTCAGCGCCTTGTCGGTCATGACCGTCGACGGGAAGCCGATCTTGCCCTGATAGCCGGCCTGTCGTAGCTGGGTGACGATCTTGACGGTGGCGTCGCTGGTGTCGGCGATCGCGACGCCGTCAGGATTCGAGTTGACCACCTGGGCGATGAACGAGCTGATGTCGGCCGATGGGTCGGTCGGGACATAGACGACGGTCCCGAGGTCCGACTCGTCCTCGAGCACCGGCTTCATGAAGCCGGGCAGCGGGCGGGACTGGGCCACGTCGATGTTGATCATCGCCAGCTTCTTCGCGCCGGCCTCCTGAAGGGCAGCGCCCGTGCCGGCCAGAGCGGCCAGTGAGCCGCCGTTGAGCGGGAAGGAGTGGTCCATGGTCAGGTCGTTGGCGTCGTACGGGTTGTTCCCGATCATGGCGATGCCGGCGTCGTTGAACGCCTTGGTGTCGTTGCCTCCGCCACCGAACTTGCCGACGTCCGCGACCACGCCAGCGTCGACGGCGGCCTTGGCGCAGTCGACCGGCGCATTGGGGTTCTGGAGGTTGGCCGCGTTGCACTCGACGAGCTTCAGTGGCCTGTTCTCCCCGCCCGCGGGATCCTTGATGCCCCCCGCGGCGTTGATGGCATCGACGGCGGCCCGAGAGCCGGCGACGACCTCCGGCTGCGCCGTGGGGCCGTCCTTCGGGTACATCTGCGAGACGAGGATCGGCTCGCCCTTAGGGGCGTTGGCCGGCGCCTCGGTCGTGTCCGAGCTGCCGCCCGACGACGCCTCGTCCTTGTTGTCGCTGCTGCACGCGGCGGCGAGAAGGAGGAAGGCGAGCACGACGCCCACCCGTCCAACAACTCGACTTCTACGCATGTGTCCCCCCCGTATGTGCGGTGAAGCTCGTGTCCACCGTCAGCGCGTGAAAGTAGTGGCATAGAAAAGGACAGTCAATAGTTCAGTACTCTAAATTAGCGCGAGGGCGACGCAGGGTGGCCGCCCACGTGACGCGCCGTCGTCACTTCGGCCAGTTGTAGGCACGGCGAGCGTTGCCGTTGGTCATCTGCTCGACCTCGCCGTCGGGCACGCCGTGCATGAGGCGCTTGATCATGTCCTGCGAGTGCGGCCACGCCGTCTCGACGTGCGGGAAGTCGCTCTCCCACAGGATGCGGTCGACGCCGATGTGGTGGCGCAGGTCGATGCCGATCTGGTCGTCGACGAACGTGCCGAAGATGTTGCGGCGGAACACGTCCGAGGGCAGCAGCCCGTCGAGCCGGGACCAGTGCTTGTGGCGCTCCCACATGCGGTCGCACCGCTCGAGCTGGGCCGGGATCCACCCGAGGCCGGCCTCGGAGAACGCGAACTGCAGCTGCGGCCAGCGCCTCAGCGTGGGGCTCTCGATCAGGTTCACCATGCCGATGGCGCCGGTCACCTGGGCGAGCATGATCGCGACGTGGAACTTGGCCCCTGGCGGGAAGGGCAGGTTGCCGGCGGTGCCGATGTGGCAGTTGACGACGAGGCCCGTCTCTGTCAGCGCGTCCCACAGCGGGTCCCACTCGTCGGTCCAAAGGTTGGGCAGCCCGAGCCCGCCCGGGTCCTCCGGGAACGTGATGCACCGAGCGCCGCGGGCGGCGGTGCGGCGGACTTCGTCGGCGCACAGCTGTGGGCTCCACAGCGGGAGCATCACCATCGGGATGTAGAGCTCGGGCGCCGCCGCGCACCAGCCGTCGAAGAGCCAGTCGTTGTACGCCCGGCAGATCGCGAGCGCGAGCTCCTCGTCGTCGTACTCCAGCAGCCTGCTGCCGGAGAAGCCGAGGAGCGAGGGGAAGCAGATGCTCCCGACCACGCCGTCGACGGCGAGATCCTCCGCCCGCTGCGCCGCGTTATAGCAGGCCTCGATCATGTCGCTGTAGCGCACGGGGTCCATGTCCCACGTCTCCGGCGGCTTGCCGGCGACGGCATTGAGGCCCATGGTCGGGGCGGGCGCCCCGTTGACGAGCCACGCCTCGCTCCCGTCGTCGAGCTCGACGACCCGCGGTGCCAGCTCGGCGAACTTCGCGGGCACCCGATCGGTCCACACGTCCGGCGGCTCGATGATGTGGTCGTCCACGCTGATCAGCTCGTACATGGGATCTCCTCTCAGGCGACGCCGCCTCGGATGCGCAGGTCGGCGATCGTCGGTTCGTCGTAACCGAAGCTCCGCAACAGCTCGTCGGTGTGCTCCCCCAGGCCGGGGGCGAGCCGGTGCGGCGGCGGGCTGGCGCCGGAGATCCGGACGAGCTTGTCGATCTCGCGGACGGTGCCCTTGGTCCCGTCGGGCACGACGGCCACCCGGCCGCTCCTTTCGTTGGTCGGGTCCTCGAGGAAGGTCACCATGTTCCTCGCAACGGGTACGACCGCCGGGACGCCGGCGGCGGTGAGGTCGGCGACTAGCTCGGCGCTCGGACGCGTGGCGAGCGCCTCGGCCAGCCGGGTCGACACCGCGTAGTCGTCGCCAGATTGGACGTCGGCCCCGGCGACCTTGCCGAGCGCCCGGCGCTGACGTTCCGTGGGCACCACGAGGCACACCCAGCCGTCCGCCGTCTCGTACAGCCGCTCGAACGGGCCGAACCCGAACTGCAGCGGGTCGAGCCGGTCGGCGTT
>Ga0126377_10000129_pt1 | contig 40547 bp, 51 predicted proteins | sample PanSoiMetPlot_22_FD_92647 | JGI IMG/M metagenome (GOLD analysis project Ga0126377, IMG submission 92647) | Tropical forest soil microbial communities from Panama - MetaG Plot_22 | ecosystem: Environmental > Terrestrial > Soil > Tropical forest > Bulk soil | place: Panama | collected 2016-02-17 | reverse complement strand
TGCGTGAGGCGCTGGTGTTGTCCGAGGACGTGCCGGTGGTGTTGTGCGACGCGCGGGTGCGGGACTCGGCCAAGGCGGTCCTGATCGAGGTCGTCCAGCACGCCCTGGTCCGAGCCTCCGGCGGCACGCGGCCGCCCGCCGGCACGCCGAGCTGACCGGCCGGCAGGTGCACGCGCCCGGCGGCGCGCCCGGCGGCGTCCCTCCAGCCACGCCCTCCCGGTCCGGGCCGGACCGTCGCTCGCTCCTGCGGCTCGGCGGGCTGACCGCGCTCGGGCTCGCGCTGCCCGGGTGCTCCACCGGGCCGAGGTCCAGGGCGGCCGGCCGGCCGCTCACGATCGGCTACATCTCCCCGCAGACCGGCCCGCTCGCCGCGTTCGGCGAGGCGGACGGCGTGGTCGTCGACGGCGTCCGGGCGGCGCTCGCCGGCGGGCTCGAGGGCGAGGGCTGGACCCGCGAGGTCCGGATCGTCGTCAAGGACAGCCAGTCCGACCCCCGCCGCGCGGCGACCGTCGCGAGCGACCTGCTCGCCGGCTCCCGGGTCGACGTCATGCTGGTGGCCTCGACCGCCGAGACGATCAACCCGGTCGCCGAGGTGTGCGAGCGCATCGGCGTGCCCTGCATCTCGACGCTGGCGCTGTGGCAGACGTGGCTGGCGGGCCGCAGGAGCCGGGGAGGCCGGCCGTTCCGCTGGACCTGGCACTTCTACGCCGGCCTGGAGGACGTCATCGCCGTCTTCCTCGACCTGTGGCGCCAGCTGCCCAGCAACCGGGTTGCCGGCGCGCTGTGGAGCGGGGACGCGGACGGCCGCGTGTGGAGCCGGCGCGACACGGGCTTCCCCAAGCCGGTCACGGTCAGCGGGTACCGGCTCGTCGACCCCGGCCCCTACCGGTACTCCACCGGCGACTTCCGCCCGCACGTCCGGCGGTTCGCCAGGCAGCGCGCCCAGATCCTGTTCGGTGTCTGCCCGCCCGCGGACTTCGCGACCTTCTGGCGGCAGGCCGCCGCGCTCCACTACCGCCCGAGGATCGTCACCGCCGGCACGGCGCTGCAGTTCCCCGCGTTCATCGACGCCATGGTGCCGAGCGCGGAAGGGCTCGCCACCGAGGTCTCCTGGAGCCCTGCCCACCCCTACCGCTCCTCCCTCACCGGTCAGACCGCCGCGCAGCTCGCCGAGGACTACACCACCCGGACGGCCAAGCAGTGGAGCCAGCCGCTCGGCCTCTGCCACGCGCTGTTCGAGGTCGCCGTCGGCGTCCTGCGGCAGGTCCGCAACCCCGACGACAGCGGGCAGATCCTCCGCGCGATCCGCGCCGCCAGCGTCGACACCGTCGCCGGCCGCGTCAGCTGGCGGACGGAATCCAGGCTCAACCCGTTCCCGAACGTCTGCAAGCTCCCGCTGGCGGGCGGCCAGTGGCGCCACGGCAGCCGCTTCCCCCTGGAGCTGGCGATCGTCAGCAACAAGCTCGTCCCGGCGGTCCCGCTGGCGGGCCGGCTGCGGCCCCTCGGCGGGTAGGCTGGCCGCGCGCTGCGGCGCCGCGGCGAGTCGGCGTGGGAGGTGACCAGCATGGCCGATGCCTACCTCGTCGACGCCGTGCGCACGCCCGTCGGGCGGTTCGGGGGCGTGCTCGCCGCCGTCCGACCCGACGACCTGCTCGCGCTGGCGCTCAGGGCGCTGGTGGAGCGCACCGGCGTGCCGGCCACGGAGGTCGAGGACGTGATCGCGGGCTGCGCCAACCAGGCGGGGGAGGACAACCGCAACGTCGCGCGCATGAGCCTGCTGCTCGCGGGCCTGCCGGCGAGCGTGCCGGGGACCACCGTCAACCGCCTGTGCGCCTCGGGGCTGGAGGCGGTCGTCCAGGCCGCGCGGGCGATCCGCGCGGGGGAGGGGGGGCTGTACCTGGCCGGCGGGGTGGAGTCGATGACCCGCGCGCCCTGGGTGCTCGCCAAGCCGGAGTCCCTGCCGCCGCGCGGGGCGCCCGAGCTGGTCGACTCCTCCCTCGGCTGGCGCTTCGTGAACCCGCGGCTGGCCGCGCTCCACCCCCCGCTCAGCATGGGCGAGACCGCCGAGAACCTGGCCGCGAAGTACGACCTCGGCCGCGGGGAGCAGGACGCGTTCGCGCTGCGCTCGCACTGGCGCGCGGTCGCCGCGTGGGACGCGGGCGACTACGACGCCGAGACCGTCCCCGTCGAGGTCCCCCGGCGCAAGGGGGCCGCCGAGCGGGTCGTCCGCGACGAGGGCCCGCGGCCGGACGCCTCGCTCGACGCGCTCGCCCGGCTGCGGCCGGCGTTCCGCGACGGCGGGACCGTCACCGCCGGCAACGCGTCCCCGCTCAGCGACGGCGCGGCCGCGGTCCTGGTGGCCTCGCGGGAGGCGTGCCGGCGGCACGGGCTGACCCCGGTCGCGCGGGTGGTCGCCGGCGGCGTGGTCGGCGTCGACCCGTCGGTCATGGGGATCGGGCCGGTGGGCGCGACCGCCAAGGTGCTGGACCGGGCGGGGTGGCGGCTGGAGGACCTGGACACCGTGGAGCTGAACGAGGCGTTCGCGGCGCAGTGCCTGGCGGTCCTGCGCGAGCTGCCGCTGGACCCGGAGATCGTCAACCCGCAGGGCGGGGCGATCGCGATCGGCCACCCGCTCGGCTCCAGCGGCGCCCGGCTGACCGCGACCATGCTGCACCGGCTGCGGCGCGAGCCGGGGCTGCGGCGCGGGCTGGTCACGTTGTGCGTCGGGGTCGGGCAGGGCGAGGCGATGCTGGTGGAGTCCCTGCTGTCGTAGCGGCTCGGGGGCTCGGGAGGCTCGGGGCGGGCTCGGGGTCGTGCGGCCCGGATCGTCTCCTCGGGTGGCGGTGGAGGGCCGCTGCGACTTTTCCCCAGATGGCCCGGAGCGCGTTGTCCCGGGTGCCGCCGGTCGTCACGATCCGTCCGGGTCCGGGTTCGTCACGGAGCGTGATCACGGAGTGTGATCGGATGCAGATGCGCCGGAAGCAGGCTGATGGGCGGGACGGGGGATGGTCCCCGGGAGCGGAGCGGTCCCCGGGAGCGGGGCGGAGCGGAGTGCCGGGGGGCGGCTCGGGGGGGACGGCGCCGGGGTCTCCGGATGGGGGGTGAGATCAGGGTCGGGTACTCCGGGGTCGAGGCCGCGTCGGCGGTGCTGGGCAGGCTGGCCGATCAGGCGCGGGGGACCGGGCGCTGGATGCTGTCGTCCACCCTGGTCCGGACGGGCGGGACGGACGCGGACGCGCAGATCGACGAGGTCGCGCGGAAGTTCCGGCACGATCTGGAGCTGCTCGCCGAGACGCTGCGCGACGCCGCCTGGGACCTCACGATCGCGCTGGCGGACTACCGGCTGACCGACGGCTGCGCCGTGCCGCCCGGGCTCGGGCGCCGATGAGCGATCTCGGCGACCACGTCGGCGTCAGGCTCGCCTCCCAGGACCTCGCTCGGGCCGGGGACGACCTCGACGAGCTGCGGCGGGCCCTCGACGGGCTGGTCGAGTCCCTCGCCGGGCGCTCGGGCACGTGGGCGGGCCCGGCCAGCGAGGCGTTCTCCTGGCGGTTCATGCGGTACGCGGAGGCGGTCGGCCGGCTGGTCGACGAGCTGGGCACGGCGAGCGCGGCGCTCGCCCGGCTGAGTGCGGAGCTGGAGGCGGCGCGCCAGGAGGCCGAGGCGGTCGCCGGCCGCGCGCAGGCGGTCCACGTCGCGGTCGACCCGGCCGCCTACCGGCTGCAACCGGTGCTGCGTGGGACCGAGCCGCACGGCGTGGCCGACCTGCTGGCCGAGCGCGAGGTCTGGCTCGGGCTCCAGGCGGCGCACGAGCACGCCGAGCGGGCGCGCCGCCGGGCCACGGCGGAGCTGGCTCCGATCCTGCCCTCGACGATCGGCAGGTACGCGGGCAGCTACACCGACCTCGACAAGGTTCGCCAGGCGGTCATGTCCCCAGTCACCTACGCCAGCACGCTCGCCGCGTGGGCGGACTGGAAGGACCGCCGGGTGGCCGCGGCCAAGGCCGCGAAGGCGGGCACGTCCAGGGGCAGCACCGAGCGCGCCGCGGCGCGGGCGCGCCTGGCGGCGGCGCGGAGTGCCGCGGCCCGCGCCGGCGCCCGGGCTGACGAGGTCGCACACCTCGCCCGCCTGCCTCCGGACGTACTCGGCAAGGCCGCCAGGGGCGTGCCGGTCCTCGACGTCCTGGCGTTCGGCGCCGGCGTCGCCGGCGACGCCGACCGCGGGGTGCCCGCGCCGCAGGCCGTCGCGGCGAACGGTGCCTCGATCGTGGCCGCTGAGGCTGCGACCGTCGGGGCGACCGCGATCGCGGGCACAGTGGGCGCCCCTGTCGTCGTCGGTGTCATCGCGGTCGCCGTCGTGGGGTACGGCGTCGGCACCGCGGCGCACTCCCTCATCGCCTACGGCGACCTCCGCGAGTTCGGCGAGGACTCCCGCAAGGTCAAGGGCGCCACCGAGGTCCTGGGCGAGCGGATGCGCGGCAACTCGATCGTGAGCAGCATCAAGGGCGTCGCCGTGCGCCTCCCCTGACCCGGCGCCAACCCGTGCGTCGGGCCGTGGTGGTCGGGGGCCGGCGGGGGCGGGCCGGGCGCGTGGCGGAAACCGGGAAGGGGGCGGGTGGCGTCGTCATCCCTTCACCTTGCGGAGGGTGGCGGCGCCACACGCGGCCTGTTCCACCTCGTCCAGCGACGCGCCGACGCTCGCCTGGACCGCGCCGATCACCGCCCCTTCCACCAGCGGCGCCTCCGCGATCCGGACCCGCCCGCGGTGGTCGTCGCTGATCAGCTCCTCGATCGCCATCCGCGCGGACAGGACCGCCGAGCCCAGGTCGACCAGGACCAGCACGCCCTGACCGGAGTCAGCGGCCTCGATCGCCCGTGCGATCAGCGTGGCGTCGGTGCCGATCCCGCCGTCGTCGGTCCCGCCCGCCGCCTCGATCCGCACCTCGCCGGCCATCTGCCGGGCCAGCTCGACGGTCCCCGCGGCGATCCCCGCCGAGTGGGACACGACGACCAGCCCGACCGTCATCGACCGTCCGTCCCGGGGCCCGGAGCGGTGTCCCCGCGGCCGTTCACGACGTCGGCGAGCGTCCGGAGGATCAGGTGCGAGCTGGTCGCCCCGGGATCCTGGTGGTCGCGCGAGCGCTCCCCGAGGTAGCTGGCGCGCCCCTTGCGGGCGACGAGCGGGATCGTCGCCCGCATCCCGTCGCCCGCGGCGGCCGCGGCCGCGTCGAGCGCCTCGCCCAGCTGCCCACCGGCGTCCAGTGTCCGCTCCAGGGCCGCGAGCGCCGGATGCAGCGCGTCGACCATCGTCTTGTCCTCGAGCTGCGCCTTCCCGCGCGCGATCACCGCGTCCAGCCCGGTGCGCAGCGCCTTGGCCAGCCCCTCGTCGTCCACCTCGCCCGCGTCCCCGAGCGTCCTGCTCATGCCGAGATAGAACGAGCCGTACAGGGGGCCCGCAGCCCCGCCGACCTTGCCGATCAGCGCCATGCTGACGCTCTTGAAGAGCGCTCCCAGGTCCCCGGGGGGTGCCGAGCCCAGGCGCTGCAGCACCGCCTTGAAGCCCCGGTTCAGGTTGGTGCCGTGGTCGCCGTCGCCGATCGCCTGGTCGAGCCGGGTGAGCATCGCGGCGTTCTCGTCGATCACCGCCGCGGTCGCCCGCACCCACGCGCCGGCCTGCTCGCCGGAGAACATCGGTCGACCACCCCTTTCGTCCGCGCAGCGGTCGACGGTCACGCTCCCCAGCGCAGCCCCGCGGTATGCACCGGCGCGTCCCACAGCCTGGTCTTCTCGGCGTCGAGCCGGAGCAGCGTGATCGAGCAGCCCTGCATCTCCAGCGAGGTGATGAACGGCCCGACGAGGTTGCGCGTGATGCGCACCCCGCCCTCGTCCAGCAGCTGCGCCAGCCTGCGGAAGACGACGTACAGCTCCGCCACCGGCGTCCCACCCATGGAGTTGACGAACGCCAGCACCTCCTCGCCCTGGCCGAGGCCCAGGTCCTCGATGACCGGCCGCGCCAGCCGGTCGGTGAGCTGGTCGGCGCCCTCGAGCTTGATCCGCTCGCGCCCCGGCTCGCCGTGGATGCCGATCCCGATCTCGACCTCGTCCCCGCCGAGCTGGAAGGTGGGCTCCCCGGCCGCGGGCACGGTGCAGCTGGTGAGCGCCAGCCCCATCGACCGCACGTTGGCGTTCACGTCCCGCGCCACGTCGGCGACCGACCCGAGGTTCGCCCCTTCCTCGGCCTTCGCCCCGACGATCTTCTCCAGCAGAACGGTCCCGCCGACCCCGCGTCGCCCCTGCGTGTACAGCGAGTCCTCGACGGCGACGTCGTCGTTGACCACCACCGACTCGACCTGGACACCCTCGGCCAGCTCGCTCGCCATCTCGAAGTTCATCACGTCGCCGGAGTAGTTCTTGACGATGTGCAGCACCCCGGCGCCGCCGTCGACCTTCGTCGTCGCCCATTCCATCTGGTCGGGCGTCGGCGAGGTGAACACCTCCCCCGGGCAGGCCGCGTCGAGCATGCCCCGCCCCACGAACCCCCCGTGCATCGGCTCGTGCCCGGACCCGCCGCCCGAGATCACCCCGACCTTCCCCTGCCGGGGGGCGTCCACCCGGTACACCACGTTCGGTTCGAAGTTGACCCCGATCAGATCCGGATGCGCCCGCGACATCCCCTCCAGCGACTCCCGAACGAAGTCGTCAACCTGGTTCAGCAGCTTCTTCACAGCAGACTCCCCTTCACCGACCGCGACGGCACCCCGGCGACCACCACGCTTTCTTCCACTTCACCGACCTCGACGCGACGGCACCCCGGCGACCCCAGAGGTTCAAGGCCCGGGAGGGTTCCCGACGCAGAGACTGGTTCCTGCGGAACGGAGTCGGGAACCCTCCCGGGCCAACCCACGGCGACCCGAGCAGCCCCCCTAGTCGACCCAGCCGCGCGTCCGGTCCACCGCCTTCTTCCACTCGGCGTACCCGCTCTCCCGCCGGTCCTCGTCCCACCGGGGCTCGAAGACCCTGTCGACCTGCCAGTTCTCGCGCATCTCGTCGAAGCTCGACCAGTACCCGGTGGCGAAGCCGGCGAGGTAGGCGGCGCCCAGCGCGGTCGTCTCCTGCACCTTCGGCCGGATCACGGGGATCCCGAGCGTGTCGGCCTGGAGCTGCATCAGGAAGTCGTTCTTGACCGCGCCGCCGTCGACCCGCAGGTCCGGGAGGGGCTTGCCGGAGTCCTGCGCGACCGCCTCGGCCACGTCCCGGCTCTGCCAGCACATGGACTCCAGCGTCGCGCGGACCAGGTGCGCCCGGTTGACGTAGCGGGTGAGGCCGACGATCGCGCCGCGTGCCCGCTCGTCCCAGTAGGGCGCGAACAGGCCCGAGAACGCCGGCACGAAGTAGGCGCCACCGGAGTCCTCGACGCTCCTGGCGATCTCCTCGGTCTCGTCGGCGCTGGCGATCAGCTTGAGGTTGTCGCGCAGCCACTGCACGGCCGCGCCCGTGATCGCGATCGACCCCTCCAGCGCGTACTGGCTCCTGCCGCGCTCCAGCGCGTAGAAGCCGGTGGTGAGCAGCCCCGCCTTGGACGGCACCGGGTTCTCGCCCGTGTTCTGCAGCAGGAAGTTGCCCGTGCCGTAGGTGTTCTTGGCCTGCCCGAAGTCGAAGCAGGCCTGCCCGAACAGCGCCGCCTGCTGGTCGCCGGCGTCGCCGCAGACCGGTACCTGACCGCCGAGCGGCCCGTCGGCGGCGGTCATGCCGTACGGCTCGCGGTCGGAGGACGGCCGCAGCTCCGGCAGGATCGCCTTGGGGATCGCGAGCTGGTCGCACAGGTGGTCGTCCCAGTCGGTGGACGCCAGGTCGAACAGCATCGTCCGGGAGGCGTTGGTGTAGTCGGTCACGTGGGAGCCGCCGTTCACCCCGCCGGTGAGGTTCCAGATCACCCACGTGTCGGTGTTGCCGAACAGCAGGTCGCCGCGCTCGGCGCGCTCGCGGACGCCGTCGACGTTCTCGAGGATCCAGGCGAGCTTGGTGGAGGAGAAGTAGGTCGCGATGACCAGGCCGGTCTTGCGCTGGATCTCCGGCTCGTAGCCGTCGGCCTTCCATTGGCTCACGATCGGCTGGGTGCGTGTGTCCTGCCACACGATCGCGTTGTAGACCGGCTCGCCGGTGCGCTTGTCCCAGACCACGGTGGTCTCACGCTGGTTGGTCACGCCGACCGCCGCGATCGCGTCCGCGCCGACCCCCTTGTCGCGCAGGACCTGGCCGGTGACCTCCCTGGTCCGCTCCCAGATCTCCTTGGGGTCGTGCTCGACCCAACCCGGCCTGGGGTAGATCTGCTCGTGCTCCTTCTGCGCCACGCCTGCGACGGTGCCGTCGTGGTTGAACAGCATCGCCCGCGTGCTGGTCGTGCCCTGGTCGATCGCGAGGACGAACTCCTTGGCCATGCTGGTGCTCCTCGTCTAGGCCGGGCGTCCGCCGTTGGACGCCCCGTCGGCGGCGGGCGGGGCCGGCCGGCCCCGCCCGCCGCCTCGACGGCTCGGTGACGGGTTCGCGGATCTGGTCGGGAGACGTGGCTGGGGACGTGGGCCTAGGGGGCTTCCTCCACGACCGGCTCGGCGTGCGAGGAGGGTCCGCGGTCGGGGTCCTGCACGGTCCGGCCGACCTCGGGCTCGGCCGGCAGGAACCGGCCGATGAACAGGTCGTACACGAAGGCGCCGATGACGCCGCCGGTCAGCGGCGCCACGACCGGGACCCACCAGTAGATCTGCCCTTCGGCGCCGGATCCTTTGGCGGCCTCCCAGGCGGTGCTCCATCCGGTGATCCATGACGCGAGGCGCGGGCCGAAGTCGCGCGCCGGGTTGATCGCGTACCCGGACAGCGCGCCGAGGCTCATGCCGATCCCGACGACCAGCAGCCCGATGATGAGCGGCGCCAGGTTCGACAGCGGCGCGTTGTTGCGCGCGTCGGTGATGGCGAGGACGAGCATCACCAGGGCCGCGGTGCCGATGATCTCGCTGCGGAACCCGGCCCAGACGGACATGCCGGTTCCCGGGGAGGTGGAGTAGACCCCCTGCGTGGCGTTGGTGTGGCCCGGGTCCACCAGGTTGAACCACTCGTAGAAGTTCCACCGGACGAGCAGCGCGGCGACGAACGCGCCCGAGAGCTGCGCGGTCCAGTAGGGAAGCACCTTCGCCCAGGCGAACCCGCGGCGGACCGCGAGGGCCAGCGTGACGGCCGGGTTGATGTGGGCGCCGCTGATGCCGCCCGCGACGTAGATCCCGAGGACCACGCCCAGGCCCCACGCCCAGTTGACGGTCTCGAAGCTGCCGAAGGTGTTCGCCCCGACAGGCACGCCTCCGATGGAGTTGCGCAGCACGAAGTGCGCAACGACACCCAGACCGAAGAGCAGGAGGGTGAAGGTTCCCAGGAACTCCGCGAGCAACTCAGCTGCGAGGGTGTTGCGTCTCACTGCGCATGCCTCCTCGATGCGGCGACGCTGCTGCATTCAGCGACTTGCGCCAACCTTCGGCTGGAACGGGGCGCCGGTCGATCTCGGGTCTCGCCTCCTTCCCCACCGTGGCGGCGGCGACCCTGCCGCGGGCGTGAGCATCCCCCGGGTGGCGCCGCTGCCCCCCCTGGCGTGATCTGTCCCCGGCCCCGTAGCCCGCGACGATTTGCCGGGGCCTCACGAAATGATCAACCTGGCGGACTCCCGGGTCAATGCAACGGTTCATGAACCGCCCGCATCCGCAGGCAGGAGCGCCGGCCCACGCCCCGCGCCCCGCGCCCCGGAGGTGCTGCGATCAGGAGAGTCCGGTCGCATCTGTACTACGCTCGTGAGGAGACGGACGCCGCTGGTGGCTGCCTGCGGGTGGCCGTGGTCCGGGATGCGGCGGTCGCGTGCCGCTGATGATGCTCGAGGGGAACGGCTGGGTGAGCGGGCTGCGTCATGGCGTGACCGACTGGCGGTACGCGTTCCACCAGTTCCCCGAGCGTGTCCAGTCGCGGCAGGTGCTCGACCTGGTCGAGCGGGCGCTGGGTGAGCAGGGCGACTGGGCTCCCGTGGCCGCCGGGCTGGACGGGGACGGGTACCGGACCTGGATGCACCGGGGGTCCGCGCAGCGCGTGAGCATGGTCGTGACCGGGATCCGTCCGCTGCTCCTGTCGATCGGCGCGCACCCTGCCGCCTCGGCGGCCGGCGGGCCGGGGGAGACGCGGCGGCAGCAGTCGCTCGCGTCCGACGCGGTCGCCCGCGCGCTCGACGCCGGGCAGCAGGTCGCGTCCCGGCTGGGCGGGCGGGAGCTTCAGGAGCGGGACGTGCTCGCCCTGGTCGACCAGGCGCAGCGGGCCTACGGGGAGTGGGTCCGCGACGAGCAGCGCGTCGCCGAGCTGGCCGCCAGCCTCGACGGCCGGACCTGCCCCTCGTGCAGGGCGCAGGTGGCGTTCGCCGCGGCGCGCTGCCGCAGCTGCGGGTACCGGTTCACCCCGCACGACGACCTCCAGCGCGACGAGCAGCGCGCCCGCGCCCTGCACGAGCTGCGCTCCCTCCAGAGTCGCGCCCAGCCGGCCCCGGCGCGGCCGGACGCCCCGGGCCCGCCCGGGACGCCGCCTGCCGGCGCGCATGCACCTCCGGGAGGGCGCCGGTGACCGACCGTGCCCGCGACGAGCTGGAGGTGGCGGCCCGTCAGGCGCCGCTCGCGGCGCTGTTCGCCCCGCCCCGGCGGCCGGGTGAGCTGCGTCTGGGCTGGGAGTACCGGGCACGGACGCAGGTGGCCCCGTTCGTCGGTCCGCGACCGGTTCCCTCCATCCCGCCGCCCACCTGGGTGCAGGCGGTCGAGCCCGCGATGGCCAGGGCCCACCGGCGGCGGCGCGCGTACGCCCTCTGCGGGACGGTGCTGGCGGTCCCGTCGCTGCTGCTGCTGATCGCGGTCCAGGGCTCGGCGCAGCTGCCGTTCCTGGGCTTCCTCGCGGGCGCCCTGCTGCTGGTCGGCCGCGGCCTGCTCCTGCCGGCGCGCGCCCGCGACCGGGTGCAGGCGCCGCACGCGGCCTGGCTGGAGGCGTCCATCGCGGCCCACGAGCGCTATCGGCACGAGTACCGGCGGTGGACCGCGGCCCGCCGCGAGCACCAGGAGCGGGAGGGTCAGCGCCTGGAGCAGGAGCAGGAGTGGGGGATCCTGTCGCTGCGGGACGTGACCGGGCGTGTGGACGGCTTCGGCGGCACGCCCGCGGGGTGGGAGTCGCTGATCACGACGGTGGGATCCGCGGCCCTCGGCGCCGGCCAGGAGGTGGTGGTCGTGGACCTGTCCGAGGCTGCGGTCGCGACCGAGCTGATCCAGCTCGCCACGCTCCAGGGCGTCCCCAGCGACCTGGTGGTCCTCCCCGAGCAGCTCGAGGAGGTGCACCTGCTCGACCGTCTGGGGCCCGCCGAGGTCGCCGACGTGCTGCTGGAGGCTTTCCACGGCGGCGCCCAGCAGGTCTCCGACGAGGTGCGCGGCACCGACGCGCGCCTGCTCGGGGCGGTCTGCGAGGCGCTCGAGCCGCCGTACACGATCGAGCGGATCGCCGCGGGCCTGCGCGTGCTCCTCGACCAGGAGGACCGGCCGCGCGACGACGACGGGCCGCTCAGCGCCGACGAGTTCGACCGGATCGCCGACCTGTTCGGCGGTCCGTTCCGGCAGGCGGTGCAGCAACGCCTGGTGGCGCTGGAGTCCGGGCTGCACGACCTGCGCCACGCCGGCCGCCAGGAGCTCGGGCGGCCGCTCTCCGCCGGCCAGGCCAGGCTCCGCGTCGTCGCGCTCGGCGAGCGGGCACCGACGCTGGTCGCCGACCGGCTCGCGCACCTGCTGCCGCAGCTGCTCATCCGCGCCGCCCGTGACGCGACCGAGCCGGTCCCGGGCCAGCGCCTGCTGCTGATCGCCGGCGCGGACCGGATCCGGCGGCGTCACCTCGAGCGGCTCGAGGAGCTGAGCCAGCTGCGGCGCGTGCGGCTGGTCTACCTGTTCCGGCACCTGCGCGAGGACGCGGAGGACCTGCTGGGCAGCGCCGGCGCCGCCCTGTTCATGCGCCTGGGCAACACCACCGAGGCCCGCAACGCGGCGGACTTCATCGGCCGGGAGCACGTCTTCGCCCTCCACGAGGTGACCGCCATGCTCGGCGAGACCCGCACCGCCGACCAGCACGACACGTCCGGCGGCGCGACCGGCTCGAACCGTGAGCGCGGCTACTCGCGGATGCTGGGCCTGCTCGCGCACGGTGGCCTGCGCGGAGCCTCCCCGGGCGGGAGCTTCTCGCGCCAGTGGGGCCGCAGCGTCGGCTGGTCGCAGGGCGACAGCCGCACGACCACCACCGGCTACCAGCGCACCTACGACCTGACCGTGGAGCCTCGCACCCTGCAGACCCTGCCGGAGACCGCGTTCCTCCTGGTGGACCTGCGCACCCGCCGGCGCGAGCAGCTGGTCAGGCTGGGCGACTGCAACCCGGACGTCCTGAACCTCCCGCGGGTCTCCCCGGACCCCCTGCCCGAGCGGTGACCCACCCGCGGGGGCCTGCGGCCGGAGCCCGGCGGGCCCGCCGTGCGCGGCACGATCGCCCGGCGACCCTCGTATCCTGATCCTGATCGCATCCTGACCGCCGATCGCGCCCGCCGCGCGCCCGCTCGGCCGCATCCAGCCGTCATCACGAGTCCAGCCGTCATCACGAGGAGCTCCTCAACGTGCCGAGCCGATCCGTCCGCCGACGAGCCGTCCCGCGCATCGCGCTGCTCGCCGCCCTCCTGCTCCTGGTCGCCGGCTGCGGTGGGTCCGGCTCCGGCGGGGGTGACGGCGGGGACGGGCAGCAGGTCGCCGAGGGCTTCAACGTGTTCGTGGCCAGCTTCGACCTGGCCGCGGGGACCCAGCGGCGCTTCATGGCCGGGCTCCAGCTCCTCGACAACCGCCTGGTCGCGGACGGGACCGTGACGATGCGCTTCGCCTGGCTCGGCGACCAGCAGCGCCAGGACGCCTCAGCCGCCCCGACGATCACCGTCACCGGGCGCTACCTGCCCGTCCCCGGCAGCCCGCCGCCGTCCGACCAGGCCCGTCCGCGCCCGGTCCAGCCCACGCAGTCGCGGGGGGTGTACGAGGCGCCGGTCACCTTCGACCGTCCGGGGTTCTGGGGCGTCGAGGTCCGGGCCGACCTGGATGGCGTCGGCCTGCGCCGGGGCACCTCGCAGTTCCAGGTGCACCCCGACAGCCTGGTCGTCGACGTCGGCGACAAGGCGCCGGCCAGCCGCAACCTCACCCTCGCCGACAAGGGGGTCCCCAAGACCGCGCTGGACTCCCGCGCGCAGGGCGGGCGGCCGGTGCCCAACCCGCAGCTGCACCGCACCACGATCGCCGCGGCGATCGCGGCGCACCGGCCGGCCGTGGTGGTGTTCGCGACCCCGGTGTACTGCACCAGCCAGTTCTGCGGCCCGGTCACCGACATGGTCGCGGACCTGGCCAAGCGCTACAGCGACCGCGCCGACTTCATCCACGTCGAGATCTGGCGCGACTTCGACAAGAAGGAGATCGCCCGCGCCGCCCGGCAGTGGCTGCTGCGCGAGGGCAACCTGAACGAGCCGTGGGTGTTCCTGATCGGCGCCGACGGCCGCGTCGCGGCGCGGTTCGACAACGTCTGCACCCGCGGCGAGCTGGAGCCGCTCCTGCAGCGGCTGCCCGAGCGCACGTGAGGGGCGGCCCGCCCGGCCTGGAGGCCGGGCCGGCGCTCGCACCCGGCCGCGTGCTCGCCCACGGGCTGGTGACCCGGAGCGACCTGCCGGTGCCGTTCTGGGTGGCCCAGTACGGCGCCGCCGTGGTCCTGCTCAGTTCGTTCGCGCTGCTGGGGCTGCTGTGGCGGGCCCCCCGCTTCGAGCGCGGCGGCGGGCTGACGCTGCCGGCCACCCTCGCGCGCGCCGCCGCCGCCCCCGCGACGCGGGTGGCGCTGCGGGCGCTCGGGCTCGGGCTCGCCGCGGTCACGGTCGTCGTGGCCGTCGCCGGCCCGCCGAGCGCGTTCGGCAACCCCGCGCCGACCTGGTTCTACGTCTGGTTCTGGGTCGGGCTGGTGCCGGCGTCGCTGCTGCTCGGACCGGTGTGGCGCGCGCTCAACCCGCTGCGGACCCTCGCCCGCGGCCTCGCGGTGCTGTCCGGGGACCCCCGCGAGGAGGGCGCCCGCCCGCCGCCCGTTCGGCTGGGGTACTGGCCGGCCGCGGCCGGGCTGGCCGCCTTCGCCTGGCTGGAGCTGGTGTGGGCCGACCCCGAGGACCCGCGCACCGTGCTGGTCTTCCTCGGCGTCTACGCCCTGGCGCAGCTCGGCGCGTCGATGCGCTACGGCCAGGCGTGGTTCGACCGCGGCGACGCGTTCGAGGCCTACTCCACCCTCGTCGGCCAGCTCGCCCCGCTCGGCCGACCACCCGCCGGGGACGGCCCCAGGACCGGCCGGACGGGTCCCCGACCGGAGCGACTGCTCGTGTCGGAGCGCAGGTCGGGGACCCGTCCGGCCGCACCGACGGTGACCACCGACCGACCCCCCGACCCGCCCCTGGTCCTGCGGAACCCCCTGCGCGGCCTGGCGGCGATCCCCCCCGCGCCCGGCCTGGTCGCGCTGGTGTGCGTGCTGCTCGGCTCGACCGGGTTCGACGGCCTCAGCTCGACCGCCTGGTGGTCGGAGCTGGCGGCCGGCGGCGGCCAGGGCACCTCCGTGCTGCTGGCCACGGCCGGCCTGGCCGCCTCGATCGGCGTCGTGGCCGTCACCTACGCGCTCGCCATCCGGCTGGCGGGGGCGCTCGCAGGCGACCGGAAGCCCGACCTGCCGGGCCTGTTCGCGCACACGCTGCTGCCGATCGGGCTCGGCTACGTGGCCGCGCACTACCTGACGCTGCTCGTCTTCCAGGGTCAGGCCGGCTACATCCTCGCGTCCGACCCGCTCGGCCGCGGCTGGGACCTGTTCGGGACCGCGGGCTGGCAGATCGACACGCAGGCCGTGCCGGCCGCCACGCTCGCGCTGGTCCAGGTGGCCGCGATCGTGCTCGGCCACGTGCTCGGCGCGGTCGCGGCGCACGACCGCGCGGTGGCGCTGTTCCCCCCGCGCGCGGCCAGGCGCAGCCAGTACGCGCTGCTCGGCGTGATGGTCGCCTACACGATCACCGGGATCAGCCTGCTGCTCGGCTGACTGTGAGACTGGTGGGCGGTTCGAGGGATCATCCGGGTCGTGACCGGTGGCTGCGAGCGTGACCCTTCGGCTGACCGACCGGGGCGGCGCCCAGGTCGGGCGCCGCCCCGGTCGGTCCCGCCGGTCGCAGCCTGCGAGGTGCGACCGGCGCTCGCAGGGACGGGTGCTAGCGCTGCAGCAGGTGCCCGACGAACTCGGGCGCGGCCTGACCGGCGGCGGCCCTGGCCTGCGCCGCCGCCACGGCACGGCGGGAGGCCGCGCCGTTGACCGTCACCGTGCTGTAGGCGTACTGCTCGACGACGCTGGCCGCGCCGTCGACCAGCTGGTCCAGGCCGGGGTCGCTGTTGTTGGAGAAGGTGTCGCACGCCTGGTGGTAGCAGGGGTCGTAGGCCTGGCCGGCGCTGCCGCCGTAGACGGCGGCCTGCTCGTCGGTCTTGACGCCCTCGGCCCCGCTGAACAGGCCCCCGGCGGGGACGCCCTGGGCGATGAACGGGCCGTAGTCCGAGCGCCCGTTGAACGCGGTCGGGTCGGTCTGCAGCCCGCGGCCGCCGAAGTAGTCGACGAACGCCTTCTCGATCGCGCCGGACCCCGGCGGCCCCGGGGTCGAGGCGGGCGGCGGGAACGCCGAGTTGTCACCGTCGTAGACGAACCGGACGAAGTTCGGCGAGCCGAGCATGTCGAAGTTGAGGTTCAGGGCGACGTTGGCCAGCTCGCCGTTGCCGGCGAGTTCGGTGACGTACGCCGTCGACCCCAGCAGTCCGAGCTCCTCGGCGCCCCAGAAGGCGAAGCGGACCTTGTTCTTGACCTTGTTGCCCAGCCGCGGGAGCTGCTTGGCGATCTCGAGGATCGTGGCGGTCCCGCTGCCGTTGTCGTTGATCCCGGGCCCGGCCGGCACGCTGTCCAGGTGGGCGCCGACGACCACGACGTTGTCGGCCGCGCCGGCCTTGGACTCGACCAGCACGTTGAACGAGGAGCGCGGCTCGTTGAGCGTGTTCGTCACCACGTGCAGCTGCAGGGTGCCGGCCGCCGCCAGCGTCACGAGCTGGCTGCCGAGCGCGAACGAGGGCCCGAGCACCGGGATGGTGAACGGGCGCCCGAGCGTCCCGGCGACCGGGCCCGTGCGGGTCGGGTCCGCGCCGTCGTTGAAGATCACCACCGCGACCGCACCGGCGGCCTGGGCGTTGGCGGCCTTCACCTGGAAGGTGCAGGTGCCGCGCTTGACGAGCGCGATCCTGCCGGCGGTGAAGCCGGCGAAGTCCGCGGCCTCGCAGCCCGAGTCGGCGACCGTGGTGTCGACCGCCTGCGCGGTGGCGGTCACGTCGCCGCTGCCCGAGTAGGTGAGCGTCTGGTAGTCGGCGGTGGCGCCCTCGGTGTAGGTCACCTGGTCGGGCTGGGTCTGCGCGAGCGTCGAGGGCCCGCGCTGCTCGTAGAAGTTGTAGTCGAAGGGGTCACGGCGGACCGTGTAGTACTCGCTGAGTTCCTTGTCGCGGGTGATCTGCTTCTCCACGTACTTCGCGGAGATCTCGTACCCGGGAGTCCCCACCTGGCGGGTGCCGCCGTTGGCGGCGCCGATGTCGTCGAGCGCCTTCTGATGCTTGCGGACGTTCTCGAGCTTGACCCACTTCGGCAGCCGGCTGCCGTCACCCGGCGCGGCCGCGACGGCGGGCGCCGCCGCGGCAAGCGCGAGCAGCAGCGCCAGCAGGCTCGCCGCGATCACGGATCGACGCAATGCACACCATCCTTTGCACTTGCATGACTGCGAAGGCGTCCGCGGCCCCCTTCCCCGCCGCGTCCCACCATGCGTCGGATCACGTCACGGACACCTTCATCGGCAACTGGACCGGTCCATGCCGGCGGTCGCCGGCGCGTGAAACGGTTGGCTGCCAGGCCCCACCCCCCTTTGGGCGTGCCGTCGGCTCCAGGACAACTCGGGCATTCGATCGGATACAGGGCACACATGACAAGCTCCTCGAGCTGCTCCGCCCATTTCTGTGCAACGTCACAACGAGCCGCCGCCAGGCCTCGCCGGAGGATCCGACGGCCTCGCCGGCGGCCTGGGCGCGCCGCCCGGGGACGACCGAGTTGCCGGCCGCCGCGAGCATCGCTACCATTCGCCCTCGTGCTGGCAGCATGAGCTGCGGTGTGTGCGCTGTTCGATGAACGTACCCACCGGCGGGTCTCGCACCGCGACGGCGTCAGAGACCGGCCACGCCGCCAGCCCGGTCCCGCAGCACCGGGGCGCCCCGGCCAGGGGCCGGCGCCCCCACCCCAGCCCGAGGAGCCCGTCGATCTCGAGCCGAGCAGCGGACCGAACGCCCGGATCCGTGGTACCGGGGCGAGCAGCGGGAACGACCGGGGTCGGGGAGCGGGCGGCGGGTGCCGGAGACGGCCGCCCGGACCGGGCGCCCGGACCGGGCCCCGGACAGGGCATGGAGGAAGAGGAGCAGGATGCCGACCATCGCGCAGCTGGTTCGCAAGGGTCGCAAGACCAAGCGGGACAAGACCAAGACGCCAGCGCTGAAGGGCTCGCCGCAGCGCCGGGGTGTCTGCACGCGCGTGTACACGACCACGCCCAAGAAGCCGAACTCCGCGCTGCGCAAGGTCTGCCGCGTCCGGCTCACCGGCGGCGTCGAGGTCACCGCGTACATCCCGGGGGTCGGCCACAACCTGCAGGAGCACTCCATCGTGCTGGTGCGCGGCGGCCGGGTGAAGGACCTCCCGGGCGTCCGCTACAAGGTCATCCGCGGCACGCTCGACACCCAGGGCGTGCGCGACCGCAGGCAGGCCCGCTCGCGCTACGGCGCCAAGGGCAAGCAGGGTTAGGGGGCGGAGCGATGCCTCGCAAGGGACCCGCGGCCCGCAGGCCGCTGACGTCGGACCCGATCTACCAGTCGCAGCTCGTGACGCAGCTGATCAACAAGATCCTGCTGCACGGCAAGCGCTCCACGGCCGAGCGGATCGTGTACTCGGCGCTGGAGCAGACCCGCCGCAAGACCGGCAACGACCCGGTGACCACGCTCAAGCGCGCGGTCGAGAACGCCAAGCCGGTCCTGGAGACGCGCCCCCGCCGGGTCGGCGGCGCGACCTACCAGGTGCCGATCGAGGTCCGCCCCACACGGTCCACCACGCTCGCACTGCGCTGGATCGTGAACTTCTCCAAGGCGCGGCGGGAGAAGACCATGGCGGACCGCCTGGCCGCCGAGCTGCTCGACGCCTCCAACGGCGCGGGCGCGGCGGTCAAGCGCAGGGAAGACACGCACAAGATGGCCGAGGCCAACCGGGCCTTCGCCCACTACCGCTGGTAGCCGGGCGGACACACGCGAGACACCCACCATGAGCAACGCAACGATGGAGCGCAGGACCACCGGGAAGGGGATGCCCGCATTCCGGGAGATCCCCCTGAACCGGATCCGCAACATCGGGATCATGGCCCACATCGACGCGGGCAAGACGACCACGACCGAGCGGATCCTGTACTACACCGGGCGGACCTACAAGATCGGCGAGGTCCACGAGGGTGCCGCGGTCATGGACTGGATGGTCCAGGAGCAGGAGCGCGGCATCACGATCACCTCGGCGGCGACGACCTGCCGCTGGAGGGACCACACGATCAACATCATCGACACGCCCGGCCACGTCGACTTCACCGTCGAGGTCGAGCGCTCGCTGCGCGTGCTCGACGGGGCGGTCGCGGTGTTCGACGCGGTGGGCGGCGTCGAGCCGCAGTCCGAGACGGTCTGGCGGCAGGCGGACAAGTACAACGTCCCGCGCATCTGCTTCATCAACAAGATGGACCGGGTGGGGGCGGAGTTCCACCGCACGATGGACATGATCGTCGACCGGCTGGGCGCGACCCCGGTCGCGGTCCAGCTGCCCTGGGGCGTGGAGAGCTCCTTCCACGGCGTCATCGACCTGATCGAGATGAAGGGCCGCTACTGGCCGAGCGACGGCATGGGCGAGCAGTGGGAGGACCGCGAGATCCCCGACGAGCACGCCGAGGTCGCCCAGGAGTGGCGGCACAAGCTCATCGAGGCCGTCGCCGACACCGACGACGTGATCATGGAGCGGTACCTCGGCGACGAGGAGATCGGCGCCGACGAGCTGCGCGCCGCCATCCGCAAGGCGACCATCGACGGCGCGATCACCCCGGTGCTGTGCGGCAGCGCCTTCAAGAACAAGGGCGTGCAGCCGCTGCTGGACGCGGTCGTCCACTACCTGCCCTCGCCGCTGGACATCCCGCCGATCAAGGGGGTCAAGCCGGGCGACGGCGCGGGCGAGCTGGAGCGCGCCCCCAGGGACGACGAGCCGTTCGCGGCGCTGGCCTTCAAGATCATGAGCGACCCCTACGTCGGCAAGCTCACCTACTTCCGGGTCTACTCCGGGACGCTGCGGGCCGGGTCGCGGATCATGAACGCGACCAAGGACCGGACCGAGCGGGTCGGGCGGCTGCTGCAGATGCACGCCAACCACCGCGAGGACCAGGACGCCGTGTTCGCCGGCGACATCGTGGCGGCGGTCGGGCTCAAGTTCACCACCACCGGTGACACGCTGAGCGACCCCCGCGACCCGATCGTGCTGGAGTCGATGAGCTTCCCCGAGCCGGTCATCGAGGTCGCCATCGAGCCCAAGACCAAGACCGACCAGGACAAGCTCTCGACCGCGCTCGGCCGGCTGGGCGAGGAGGACCCGACCTTCCGCGTGCACACCGACGACGAGACCGGCCAGACGATCATGGCCGGGATGGGCGAGCTGCACCTGGAGGTCCTGGTCGACCGGATGATGCGCGAGTTCAAGGTCGACGCCAACGTGGGCAAGCCGCAGGTCGCCTACCGCGAGACGATCCGCAAGCCGGTCTACAACCACGAGCTGCGCTACGTGAAGCAGACCGGCGGCCGGGGCCAGTTCGCCCACGTGGTGATCGACGTGGAGCCGACCGCCGGCGACGGCGGCGGCTACGAGTTCGTCAACAAGATCGTCGGCGGCCGGATCCCCCGCGAGTACATCCCCGCGGTCGACGCCGGCATCCAGGAGGCGATGACCGCCGGCGCGCTCGCCGGTTACCCGGTGGTCGACGTGCGCGTCACCCTACACGACGGCTCCTACCACGACGTCGACTCATCGGAGATGGCGTTCAAGATCGCCGGCTCGATGGCGTTCAAGGAGGCCGTCCGCAAGGGCGATCCGACGCTGCTCGAGCCGATCATGGCGGTCGAGGTCGTCACCCCCGAGGAGTTCGGCGGTGACGTCATGGGCAACCTGTCGGGCCGCCGCGGCCGCATCGAGCGGATGGAGTACCGCGGCAACTCCCAGGTGATCCGCGCGGCGGTGCCGCTGGCCGAGATGTTCGGCTACACCACCGACCTGCGCTCGATCACCCAGGGCCGGGCGACCGCGACCATGCATTTCAGCCACTACGCCGAGGTGCCGGCCAGCATCGGCAGGGAGATCGTCGCCAAGGTCCGCGGCGAGTGACACCGGCGAGCACGGGAGGTCCGTCCACCACGACACGATTCTCACCACGAGGAGAACGGCCCACCGCGGCGTAGGGCCGGACGATTCGAAGTCGGCAACGGTACCTCGTCCAGGCAGGTACGAGAAGGAGCCAGGGCATGGGCAAGAAGAAATTCGAGCGCACCAAGCCGCACCTCAACATCGGCACCATGGGGCACATCGACCATGGCAAGACGACGCTGACCGCGGCCATCACCAAGGTGCTGCACGAGCAGGACCCCACGGTCGAGTACACGCCGTTCGACCAGATCGACAAGGCGCCCGAGGAGAAGCAGCGGGGCATCACGATCTCGATCGCGCACGTCGAGTACGAGACCGGCAAGCGGCACTACGCCCACGTGGACATGCCCGGCCACGCCGACTACATCAAGAACATGATCACCGGCGCGGCCCAGGTGGACGGCGCCATCCTCGTGGTCAGCGCGCCTGACGGCCCGATGCCCCAGACGCGCGAGCACGTCCTGCTCGCCCGCCAGGTCGGCGTGCCGTACATCGTCGTCGCCCTCAACAAGGTCGACATGATGGACGACGAGGAGCTGCTCGAGCTGGTCGAGCTCGAGGTGCGCGAGCTGCTCAACCAGTACGAGTTCCCGGGCGACGACACGCCGATCGTGCGGATGAGCGCGCTCAAGGCGCTCGAGGGCGACCCGGAGTGGACGCCGAAGATCTTCGAGCTCATGGAGGCCGTGGACAACTACGTGCCCGAGCCCGAGCGCGACATCGACAAGCCGTTCCTCATGCCCATCGAGGACGTCTTCTCGATCACCGGCCGCGGGACCGTGGTCACCGGCCGCGTGGAGCAGGGGATCGTCAAGGTCGGCGACGACATCGAGATCGTCGGCATCCGGCCGGCGACCACCAAGGACGTCGTGACCGGCGTCGAGATGTTCCGCAAGCTGCTCGACCAGGGGCAGGCCGGCGACAACATCGGCGTGCTGCTGCGCCGCACCAAGAAGGACGAGGTCGAGCGCGGCCAGGTGCTCGCCAAGCCCGGCTCGGTCACCCCGCACACCGAGTTCACCGCCCAGGTGTACGTCCTGTCCAAGGACGAGGGCGGGCGGCACACGCCGTTCTTCAACAACTACCGGCCGCAGTTCTACTTCCGGACCACCGACGTGACCGGCGAGGTGCAGCTCCCCGAGGGCACCGAGATGGCCATGCCGGGCGACCACACCGAGATGACCGTGAAGCTCATCCAGCCGATCGCCATGAACGAGGGGCTGCGCTTCGCGATCAGGGAGGGCGGCCGCACCGTCGGCGCGGGCAGGGTCGTCAAGATCCTGAAGTGACGACAGGCGGGGCCGGCGCAAGCGCCGGCCCCGCAGCATCGGAGGGCCCACCACAGCGACCAGGCGGGAGTGAAGCCGAGAAGGTGAGCTGCATGACCTACCAGCGTTCCGGCCGACCGGAGGTCGGACCGTGAACCAGAAGATCCGGATCCGGCTCAAGGCCTACGACCACGAGATCATCGACCAGTCGGCGCGCAAGATCGTCGACACGGTGGCGCGGACGGGGGCACGGGTGGCCGGACCGGTCCCGTTGCCGACCGAGAAGGCCGTGTACTGCGTCATCCGGAGCCCGCACATCGACAAGGATTCGCGGGAGCACTTCGAGATGCGCACCCACAAGCGGCTGATCGACATCCTCGACCCCAGCCCCAAGACCGTCGACAGCCTTATGCGGCTGGACCTGCCCGCGGGCGTCGACATCGAGATCAAGCTGTGAGCGCGACCATGGAGCGGACGTTCAGGGGGCTGCTCGGCGCCAAGGTCGGCATGACCCAGGTGTTCGACGAGAACTCCCGGGTCGTCCCGGTGACGGTGATCCAGGCGGGACCGTGCACGGTCACCCAGGTCAAGACGCCCGACCGGGACGGCTACTCCGCCGTCCAGCTCGCCTTCGGCGAGATCCGCGCGAGCAAGGTGAACAAGCCGCGCGCCGGCCAGTTCCGCAGGGCGGGGGTGCCGCCGGCCCGGCACCTCGTCGAGCTGCGCACGGCCGACGCCGGCGACTACCAGCCGGGCCAGGAGCTGAAGGCGGACGTGTTCAACGTCGGCGAGCGCCTGGACGTGATCGGCGTGTCCAAGGGCAAGGGCACCGCCGGGGTCATGAAGCGCCACGGGTTCAAGGGCCTCGGCGCGTCGCACGGCACCGAGCGCAAGCACCGCTCGCCCGGCTCGGTCGGCGCGTGCGCCACGCCCGGGCGGGTGTTCAAGGGCATGCGCATGTCCGGGCGCATGGGCCGCGAGCGCGTCACCGTGCTGAACCTCCAGGTGGTCAAGGTCGACGCCGGACGCAACCTGCTGCTGGTGCGCGGCGCCGTCCCCGGCCCCCGCGGCGGCCTGGTGATGGCGCGCTCGACGGTGCGAGGAGGGCAGGGCTGATGGCCGGCGCCAGGAAGGACGCTCCCGGCAAGGACGCTCCCGGCAAGGACGCGCGGGGCCTGTCGGTCGACGTGCTCGGCGCCGACGGCGCCAAGGCGGGCACGGTCGAGCTGCCCGGCGAGGTCTTCGCCGCGAAGGTCAACGTGCCGGTGATGCACCTGGTCGTGCGCGCCCAGCGCGCCGCGGCCCGCGCCGGGACGCACTCGACCAGGACCCGCTCGGAGGTCCGCGGCGGCGGCCGCAAGCCCTGGCGCCAGAAGGGCACCGGCCGCGCGCGGCAGGGCTCCATCCGTGCGCCCCAGTGGACCGGCGGCGGCGTGGTCTTCGGCCCGCACCCGCGCGACTACACCATGCGGGTGAGCAAGAAGGAGCGGCGGCTCGCGCTGCGGTCGGCCCTCAGCGACCGGCACGCCGGCGGCAACGTGGTCGTCATCGACGCCCTGGACTTCGACGTGCCCCGGACCAAGCAGGCCGTCGAGCTGCTCCGGCGGCTGGAGCTGACCGCCCGCAAGCTGCTGCTGGTGGTCGAGGGGACCGAGGACGCGGCCATCAGGAGCTTCCGCAACCTCCCCGAGGTCCACCTGCTCACCTGGGACCAGCTCAACACCTACGACGTGCTGTACTCGGACGTGGTGGCGTTCACCCGCGGCGCGCTGGACGCGTTCATGGGCCGCGGCAGCACGCAGGCCCCGGCCGAGGCCGCGGGCTCCGGCGCGGCCGGCCGGGTGCCGCCGGCGCGCAGCACGGTCGCCGAGCCCGAGGACGACGAGCTCGTCCTCGAGGAGCAACCCGCGGCCGACGAGGAGGCGGGCGCATGAAAGACCCGCGCGACGTCATCCTCAAGCCCGTGGTCAGCGAGAAGAGCTACGGGCTGCTGGATGGCAACACCTACACCTTCATCGTGCATCCCGACGCCAACAAGACCGAGATCAAGGAAGCCGTCCAGACGATCTTCTCGGTCCGGGTGAAGAACGTGAACACCCTGATCCGCAAGGGCAAGCGCAAGCGGACACGCATGATCGTCGGTCAGCGCAAGACCACCAAGCGGGCGCTGGTGACGCTGCACCCGGAAGACAAGATCGAGATCTTCGAGGGCAGCTGACATGGGGATCCGCAAGTACAAGCCGACCTCGCCAGGACGCCGCGGCGCCTCGGTCTCGGACTTCGTGGAGATCACCAAGTCCAAGCCCGAGAAGTCCCTGCTGGCCCCGAGCCCCAAGACGGGCGGGCGCAACGTGTACGGGCGCATCACCACCCGGCACCGGGGCGGCGGCCACAAGCAGCGCTACCGCATCATCGACTTCCGCCGGAACAAGGACGGCGTGCCGGCCAAGGTCGCGGGGATCGAGTACGACCCCAACCGGACCGCGCGGATCGCGCTGCTGCACTACCTGGACGGCGAGAAGCGCTACATCCTGGCGCCCAACCGCCTGCGCGCCGGCGACATGGTGGAGTCCGGCGAGGGCGCGGACATCAAGCCGGGCAACGCCCTGCCGCTGCGCAGCATCCCGGTCGGGACCACGATCCACGCGATCGAGCTGCGTCCCGGCGGCGGCGCCAAGCTCGCCCGCTCGGCCGGCTCCAGCACCCAGCTCGTCGCCAAGGAGGGCAGGCTCGCGACGCTGCGCCTGCCCTCGGGGGAGATGCGCCAGGTCCAGGTCGACTGCCGGGCCACCGTCGGCGAGGTCGGCAACGCCGACCATGACCTGATCTCCTGGGGCAAGGCGGGCCGGATGCGCTGGAAGGGCCGGCGGCCCTCGGTCCGCGGGGTGGCCATGAACCCGGTCGACCACCCCCTGGGCGGCGGCGAGGGCAAGAGCTCCGGCGGCCGGCACCCGACCACCCCGTGGGGCAAGCCGGAGGGCCGCACCCGCCGCCGTAAGGCCTCCGACCAGTTCATCGTCCGCCGCCGGCGCAAGGGACGGGGCAGATGACCGGTCGAGCAAAGGGAGTGCTTCACCGTGGGACGTAGCCTGAGAAAAGGTCCCTTCGTGGACGACCACCTGCTGAAGAAGATCGACGACCTCAACCGCAGGCGCGACAAGCGGGTCGTGCGGACGTGGTCGCGGCGCAGCACGATCATCCCCGAGATGGTCGGGCACACGATCGCGGTCCACGACGGGCGCAAGCACGTGCCCATCTACATCTCCGAGGCGATGGTCGGCCACAAGCTCGGCGAGTTCGCGCCGACGCGCACGTTCCGGATCCACCGCTCGCAGGAGCGGGCCACGGGCGTGCGCTAGGCGACCGGGGTCTGGGGACCAGGGGTCTACGAAGGAGAGAGGGACGACAGGATGCAAGTCAAGGCTCAGGCCCGGTTCGTCCGGGTGACGCCGACGAAGGCGCGCCGGGTCGTGGACCTGATCCGTGGCCTGCACGTCGACGAGGCCCGGCGGGTCCTCCAGTTCGCGCCCCAGGCGGCCACCGTCCCGGTCCGCAAGGTGCTGGACTCGGCGGTCGCGAACGCCGAGCACAACCACCAGCTCCCCGCGGACGTGCTGTTCGTCGCGCGGGCGTTCGTGGACGAGGGCCCGACGCTGAAGCGCTTCCGCCCCCGCGCGCTCGGGCGCGCCTACCGGGTCCGCAAGCGCACCAGCCACATCACCGTCGTCGTCGACTCGAGGGAGGAGGCCTGATGGGCCACAAGGTCAACCCGTACGGCTTCCGCCTGGGCGTCACCACCGACTGGAAGTCGCGCTGGTTCAGCGAGAAGGACTACAAGAAGTACCTGCACGAGGACGTGCAGATCCGGCGCTACCTCAAGCGCAACCTGTCGCACGCCGGCATCAGCCACGTGGACATCGAGCGCACCCGCGACCGCGTGCGCGTCGACATCCACACGGCGCGGCCCGGCGTGGTGATCGGCCGCCGCGGCGCCGAGGCCGACCGCGTGCGCGCCGACCTGGACAAGATGACCGGCAAGCAGGTCACCCTCAACATCCTCGAGGTCAAGGGCACCGAGCTGGACGCCGCCCTGGTCGCCCAGGGGGTCTCCGAGCAGCTCGCCAGCCGGGTCTCGTTCCGCCGGGCGATGCGCCGCGCGGTCAACTCGGCGATGAAGGCCGGCGCCAAGGGCATCCGCGTGCAGTGCTCCGGCCGACTCGGCGGCGCCGAGATGGCGCGCTCGGAGTGGTACCGCGAGGGCCGGGTGCCGCTGCACACCCTGCGGGCCGACATCGACTTCGGGCTCGCCGAGGCGCGCACGACCTTCGGGCAGATCGGCGTCAAGGTGTGGATCTACCGGGGCGACGTGCTGCCCACGCGCGAGGAGCAGGAGGCCGACCGCGCCAGGGCCCGTGCACGGGCGGCGGCCGGCGGCCGCGGCCGCGGCGAGGGCGCTCGTGCGGGCGGCCGCGCGCAGGCCGGTGAGGGCGAGGCTCCGGCCGGTGACCGGCCCGCCCGCGCCGGGCGGGGGGCGTCGGGCACCACGGGCCGCGGCAGCCGCGCGGGGAGCCAGGCCCGCGCACGGACGCAGACGGTGCCGCCTGCGCAGGACGCGCAGCCGGCCGGGGAGACGCCGGCCACCGGCGAGCCAGCCACCACCGGCGAGACACCGGCGGCCGGCGCCGAGGCCGAACGGACCGGGGAGTAGCGGATGTTCGTTCCCAAGCGCGTCAAGCATCGCAAGCAGCATCGCCCCAAGCTGCGCGGGCTCGCGAAGGGCGGCACCCAGGTGACCTTCGGCGAGTACGGGCTCCAGGCGCTCGAGGCGAGCTGGATCACCAACCGGCAGATCGAGGCCGCGCGGATCGCCATGACCCGGTACATCCGCCGCGGCGGCAAGGTCTGGATCACGATCTACCCGGACCGCCCGATCACCAAGAAGCCGGCCGAGACCCGCATGGGCTCGGGCAAGGGCTCGCCCGAGTGGTGGGTGGCGGTCGTCAAGCCCGGCCGGATCATGTTCGAGCTGTCCGGCGTGCCCCGGGACACCGCCGCCGAGGCGATGCGGCTGGCGGCCCACAAGCTGCCCGTGAAGTGCAAGTTCGTCACGCGTGCCGACCGTGCGGGGGTGGCGGGATGAAGGCCTCGGAGCTGACCCAGCTCGCCCCGGAGGAGCTGGCCGAGAAGCTGGCGGAGGCGAAGGAGGAGCTGTTCAACCTCCGCTTCCAGAACGTCACCGGGCAGCTGGACAACCCCAACCGGCTGGGGGAGGTCCGCAGGGACATCGCCCGCATCCTGACCGTGCTGCGCGAGCGGGAGCTGGCCGGCGAGGACATGAGCGTGGCCGCCAGGGCGCACCCGGTGTCGCGAAGGTCCGGGCGCCGTCTCGGCCGTAGGCGGAGGAGAGGCTGACGATGGCAGAAGAGACACCGGCAGGGACGTCCGGCTCGACCACCGACCCCGGGGCGCGACCGCGCGGCGATCGCAAGGTCCGGATCGGTACGGTGGTCTCGGACAAGATGGAGAAGACGATCGTCGTGGCGGTCGAGGACGTGCGCCCGCACCGCCTGTACGGCAAGCGCGTGCGCCACACGGCCAAGCTGAAGGCCCACGACGAGCACAACTCGGCCGGCATCGGCGACATCGTGCGCCTGGCCGAGACCCGCCCGCTGTCGGCCACCAAGCGCTGGCGCCTGGTCGAGATCCTCAAGAAGGCACGGTGAGGAGCGCAGGCCTCCGCGCAGCCGCGGGGGGCGAAGCCCCCCCGGTCGATCGATCGAGGACGAGCAGCACCAACGGAGACCAGAAGAGATGATCCAGCAGGAGTCCCGGCTGCGGGTCGCCGACAACACGGGGGCGAAGGAGATCCTCTGCATCCGTGTGCTCGGCGGCTCCGGCCGCCGCTACGCCTCGATCGGGGACATCATCGTCGGGACGGTCAAGGACGCGATCCCCGGCGGGGCGGTCAAGGAGGGCGACGTCGTGAAGGCGGTCGTCGTCCGGGTCAAGAAGCCCAAGCGCCGTCCCGACGGCTCCTACATCCGCTTCGACGAGAACGCCGCCGTGCTCATCAACGAGCAGCAGAACCCGCGCGGCACCCGCATCTTCGGTCCGGTCGGCAGGGAGCTGCGCGACAAGCGCTTCATGAAGATCATCAGCCTCGCCCCGGAGGTGCTCTAGGGATATGAAGATCCACAAGGGTGACCGGGTGCGGGTCATGTCCGGCAGGAGCAAGGGCGTGACCGGCCGCGTCCTCAAGGCCGACCCCAAGCGCGAGCGGGTGCTGGTCGAGGGCGCCAACCGGGTCAAGCGGCACGAGAAGATCCGCCCGACGCAGCGCGGCGGCCAGACCGGCGGGATCACCGAGAAGGAGGCGTGGATCCACGTCTCCAACGTCCGCGTCATCTCGCCGGACGACAACCGGCCCACCCGCGTGGCCTACCGCATCGACGAGAACGGCAAGCGCCGGGTGTGCGCCCGCACCGGCGTGGACCTGTAGCGGAGACAGCGATGGCGAAGACGCAGACAGCGAGCCCGGACGCCGCGGCGAAGGGGGCGGCCGCCCCGCCGCCGCGGCTCAAGCTGCGCTACCGCGAGGAGCTTCGCGGTCAGCTGCGCGAGGAGCTGGGCCTCGGCAACATCATGCAGGTGCCCAGGCCGGAGAAGGTCGTGGTCAACGTCGGCGTCGGCGAGGCGATCCGCGAGGCCAAGGCGCTCGACGGCGTCGTCCGGGACCTCGGGGTGATCACCGGCCAGAAGGCGCTGATCACCAAGGCCAAGAAGTCCATCGCCGGGTTCAAGCTGCGCGAGGGCATGTCCATCGGCGCCAAGGTGACCCTGCGCGGCGACCGGATGTGGGAGTTCCTGGACCGGATGCTCTCGATCGCGCTGCCGCGCATCCGCGACTTCCGAGGGCTGTCGCCCAAGGGGTTCGACGGGCACGGCAACTACACCTTCGGGCTGACCGAGCAGCTCGTGTTCCCCGAGATCGACTACGACACGATCGACAAGGTCCGCGGCATGGACATCACCCTGGTGACCAGCGCCCAGACCGACGACCAGGGCCGCGCGCTCCTGCGGGCGCTCGGCTTCCCGTTCCGCCAGCAGCAGTAGGCACAAGACACAAGCTCCGGGGGCCGGCCCCGGACGGCACGAGGTCCTGCCAGGCGCGGTCCGCGAACCGGCAGGCGAGGAGGACGAAGCCGAGTGGCAAAGAAGTCGTTGATCGCGAAGGCGTCGCGCCCGCCGAAGTTCAAGGTCCGGGCCTACACGCGCTGCCAGCGGTGCGGCCGGCCGCGCGCGGTGTACCGCAGGTTCGGGCTGTGCCGGATCTGCCTGCGCCAGCTCGCGCACGCCGGCGAGCTGCCCGGCGTGACCAAGTCGAGCTGGTGAGGGGCGCGCCATGACCATGACCGACCCCATCGCCGACATGCTCACCAGGCTGCGCAACGGCAACGCCGCCCACCACGACCAGGTGGAGATGCCCAGCTCCAAGATCAAGGTCGAGATCGCCAAGGTGCTCAAGCAGGAGGGCTACATCACCGACTACACGGTCTCCGACGACCGGGTCGGCAAGAAGCTCACCGTCGAGCTGAAGTACGGTCCCAACCGGGAGCGGACGATCTCGGGCGTGCGGCGCATCTCCAAGCCCGGCCTGCGCGTGTACGCCAGGAAGCAGGCGCTGCCGCGCGTCCTCGGGGGGCTCGGCATCGCCATCATCTCGACCTCCGGCGGCCTCGTGACCGACCGTGCCGCCCACCGGGCGGGCGTCGGCGGCGAGGTCCTCGCCTACGTCTGGTAAGGGGCCCGCACATGTCGCGCATCGGCAAGCTCCCGATCCAGGTCCCGGCCGGGGTCGAGGTCGCGCTCAGCGGGCGGAGCGTCACCGTGAAAGGCCCCAAGGGGTCGCTCAGCCGGGACGTGCCCGAGCCGATCACGGTCCGCCAGGCCGACGGCTCGCTGCTGGTCGAGCGCCCGGACGACGACCGCCGCAGCCGGTCGCTGCACGGCCTGGTGCGCACGCTGGTCGCCAACATGGTCGAGGGGGTCACCGACGGCTTCCGCAAGGAGCTGGAGATCCAGGGCGTCGGCTACCGTGTGCAGCAGGCGCAGGGCGGGCTCGAGTTCAGCCTCGGGTACTCCCATCCCGTGCGGGTGCGGGCGCCCGAGGGGATCGCCTTCCAGGTGACCTCGCCGACCCGCCTGGCCGTCCAGGGCATCGACAAGCAGCTGGTGGGCCAGGTCGCCGCCGAGATCCGCAGCCTCCGCAAGCCCGACCCCTACAAGGGCAAGGGCGTCCGCTACGCGGGCGAGGTGGTCCGGCGCAAGGCCGGCAAGACCGGCAAGTGACGACGCCAGAGAGGACGCGAACGAGATCATGGACGCAGCCAGAGCCCGACGCGAGAGCCGCCTGCGCCGGCACGCGCGCGTCCGCAAGCGCGTGTCCGGGACGCCCGAGCGGCCACGGCTGAGCGTCTTCCGCTCCAACCGGCACATCTACGCCCAGCTCATCGACGACGTGAACGGCCGCACACTCGCGGCCGCGGGGTCGGTGCAGGCGGCCGGCGCGGGCGACAAGACCGCCACCGCGCGCCGGGTCGGGGCCGAGCTGGCCACGCGGGCGAAGGCGGCGGGGATCGGCGCGGTGGTGTTCGACCGGGGCGGCTACAAGTTCCACGGCCGCGTGAAGGCGCTCGCCGACGCCGCCCGGGAGGGCGGGCTGGACTTCTAGCCGGCCGGGCCAGCAGCCCGGCCGGCGCAGGACACTTCGTCCGCCGAAGGCGGAGACCGAGGGAGGTATGGCAATGGCAGCAGCCCCCGCTCGCCGGGGTCCCGGGTCCGGGCAGGATCGCCGGTCCCGTGACGACCGCGGCGGCCCGGGCCGGGACGACGCCCCCAAGTCACAGTTCGAGGAGCGCGTGGTCGCGATCAACCGGGTGGCCAAGGTGGTCAAGGGCGGCCGGCGCTTCTCGTTCACCGCGCTGGTGGTCGTCGGCGACGGCAACGGCAAGGTCGGGATCGGCTACGGGAAGGCCAAGGAGGTCCCCGCGGCCATCCAGAAGGGCGTCGAGATCGCCAAGAAGAGCTTCTTCAGCGTTCCCAGGCTCGGGTCGACCATCCCGCACGAGGTGCTCGGGGAGGACGGTGCCGGCCGGGTTCTGCTCAAGCCGGCGTCGCCGGGGACCGGCGTGATCGCCGGCGGCCCGGTGCGCGCCGTGCTCGAGGCGGCAGGGGTGAGCGACGTGCTCTCCAAGTCGCTCGGCTCGTCCAACCCGATCAACATCGTCCACGCGACCGTGGCCGGCCTGAAGTCGATCAAGCGGCCCGAGGAGCTGGCCGCCCGTCGTGGGCTGGACCTCGCGGAGATGTCGCCGACGACCGTCCGGCGCGCGCGCGTCGCCGCCGCGGTCGCGTCCGGTTCGCACAGCGCCACCGAGGCCCCCGCAGCGGAGGCCGGCAAGTGACCCGCCTGCGCGTCACGCAGACCCGCTCGGTCATCGGCCGGCCGAGGCCGCAGCGCGAGACGCTGCGCTGCCTCGGGCTGCGCCGGATCCGCGACTCCGTGGTCAAGCCCGACCGCCCGGAGATCCGCGGCATGATCCGCAAGGTCGCCCATCTGGTCACGGTGGAGGAGGTGGAGGAGTGAAGCTGCACCACCTGAAGCCCGCCCCCGGGTCGACCCGCTCCAGGCTGCGCAAGGGCCGCGGCGAGGCGTCCGGCAAGGGCAAGACCGCCGGCCGCGGCACCAAGGGCTCGCGCGCCCGGTCGACCATGCGGCAGGGCTTCGAGGGCGGGCAGATGCCGCTGCAGCGCCGCGTCCCCAAGCTGAAGGGGTTCACTCCGCGGAATCGCGTAGAGTGGTCGGTGGTGAACGTCGACCGGCTCGCGGAGGCGATGCCGGACGGCGGCGAGATCGACCCCGACGGCTTCGTGGCCAGGGGCCTCGCCCGCAAGCACACGCCCGTCAAGGTGCTCGGCCGCGGGGAGATCTCGGTCGCTCTGCGGGTGAAGGCGCACGCGTTCTCCGCCGCGGCCGCCGAGAAGCTCGCGGCCGCGGGCGGCTCGGTCGAGGTCGTCTAGGACGTGAGTTCGACGTGAGGACCGCCAACGCCACCCCGCCGGATACGACGTAGGAAGGGAGCACCTCACCCCCATGCTGCGTGCCTTCGTCAATGCGTTGAAGATCCCCGACCTGCGGGGCAAGATCCTGTTCACGCTGTGCATGATCGCGATCTACCGCCTGGGCTCCTACATCCCGGTGCCGGGAGCGGACTACGAGGAGATCCAGCGGTTCCTCGACCGGGCGCAGAACGCCGCCAACAGCGGCGCGTTCAACCTCATCAACCTGTTCTCGGGCGGAGCGCTGACGCAGTTCGCGATCTTCGCGCTCGGGATCATGCCCTACATCACCTCGTCGATCATCATGCAGCTGCTCGGCGTCGTGATCCCGCGGCTGGAGGAGCTGCGCAAGGAGGGCGAGACGGGGCAGAAGAAGCTCCAGCAGTACACGCGCTACGTGACCATCGGGCTCGCGGTCCTGCAGTCGGCCGCGATCGTGACGCTCGCGCGGAGCAAGAACCTCCTGCCGGACGTCGACGTCTTCCCCGACATGAACGCCGGCAGGTTCGCGCTGGCGGTGCTGACGCTCATAGCCGGGACCGCCATGATCATGTGGCTCGGCGAGCTGATCACCCAGCGCGGCATCGGCAACGGCATGTCCATCCTGATCTTCAGCTCGATCGTGTCGCAGCTGCCCAGCCAGGGCGCCAGAATCCTCCAGGAGCGCGGCGCCGTGCTGTTCAGCGTCCTGTGCGGGTTCGGGCTGGTGATCATCATCGCGGTCATCTTCGTCGAGCAGGCCCAGCGCCGGATCCCGGTGCAGTACGCCAAACGGATGGTCGGGCGGCGGATGTTCGGGGGCTCGTCGACCTACATCCCGCTCAAGGTCAACCAGGCCGGGGTCATCCCCATCATCTTCGCGTCCAGCCTGCTGTACCTGCCGGTGCTGCTGACCTCGATCTTCAACAAGCAGTGGCTGAACGACCTGACCACGAGGTTCTTCGAGGACGGCCATCACCCGGTCTACATCATCAGCTACTTCCTGTTGATCATCGCGTTCGCGTACTTCTACAACTCCATCGCGTTCAACCCGATCGACACCGCCGACAACATGAAGAAGTACGGCGGCTTCATCCCCGGCATCCGGCCGGGCCGCCAGACCGCCGAGTACCTCAACGCCATCCTGACGCGCATCACCCTGCCGGGAGCGCTGTTCCTCGGGGTGATCGCGGTGCTCCCGTTCATCCTCCTGGCGACGAACAACGTTCAGAAGTTCCCGTTCGGGGGTACCGCGATCCTGATCACCGTCGGGGTCGGGCTTGAGACCATGAAACAGATCGAGTCGCAGCTCCTGATGCGCAACTACGAGGGGTTCCTCAGGTAGCCCACTCGCCCCGGGGATCCGTGGGCGCAGCCCTCGGACGATGCAGGAGCCCGGGGGCCGCCGCAGCCCTGGTCCACGACGGGGAGCCCGGCACCGTCGCCGGGTTGACGAGAAGGGAAGCGCTCGATGCGATTGGTCCTCCTCGGTCCTCCTGGAGCGGGCAAGGGGACGCAAGCTGCCCTGCTCCACGACACCTATGGCGCGCCGCACGTCGCGACCGGCGAGATCTTCCGAACCAACATCCGCGAGGGCACCGAGCTCGGCGAGGCCGCCAAGCAGTACATCGACCGCGGCGACCTGGTGCCCGACGACGTCGTGATCGGGATGGTGATGGACCGGATCACCGAGCCCGACTGCGCCGACGGCTTCCTGCTCGACGGCTTCCCGCGCACCGTCGCCCAGGCGGAGGCGCTGGACCGCCGCCTGCGGCGGCCGAGCGTCCCGCAGGAGCCGCTGGACGCCGCGCTCAACTTCGAGATCACCGAGGAGGAGCTGTTCCGGCGCCTGGTCGGCCGCGCCGAGCGGGAGCACCGCAGCGACGACGCCGAGGACATCGTCCGCCACCGGCTGGAGGTCTACCATCAGAAGACCGAGCCGCTCATCGACTACTACCAGCGGCAAGGGCTGCTGATCCCGGTCGACGGGATCGGTACCATCGACGGGGTGCACGGGCGGATCCGTGCGAGCCTGGAGGAGCGGGTGCAGGTGTCGGCGGTGCCGTCCGACCCCAGGTGACCGCCACGCGGTCGGCGTCGCGCGCGCCCGGGCTCGTACCCCGCCGACGTGCGGCGAGGCTGATCCCGCCGTCCCCTGCGGCGGACCGACGTCGGGAGTGGACGTGATCACACGCAAGACCGGCGAAGCGCTGGGCCGGATGCGGCGCGCCGGCAGGATCGTGGGCCACACGCTCACGGTCGTGACGGCCGCGGCCCGGCCGGGCGTCTCGTTGCGGCAGCTCGACGCGCTCGCCGAGCGGACCATCCGCGACGCCGGCGCGATCCCGTCCTTCCTCGGCTACCACGGCTTCCCGGCGGTCCTGTGCCTGTCGCCCAACGACCGCGTCGTGCACGGCATCCCCGACGGGCACGTGCTGGCCGAGGGCGACATCCTGTCGGTCGACTGCGGGGCGATCGTCGAGGGCTACCACGGCGACGCGGCGGTCACGATCCCGGTCGGCGGGATCGACGACGCCGCGCGGCACCTGATCGAGACCACCGAGCGCGCGATGTGGGCCGGGATCACCAAGGCGCGTCCGGGCAACCGCCTGTCCGACATCGGGCACGCCGTCGAGCGGGTCGCCCGCGAGTTCGGCTACGGGGTGGTGCGCGAGTACGTCGGGCACGGGATCGGCACCGAGATGCACGAGGAGCCGCAGGTCCCCAACTACGGCCGTCCCGGGCGCGGCCTGCAGCTGGAGCCGGGGCTGGTGCTCGCGATCGAGCCGATGCTGAACGAGGGCGGTCCGGAGACCCGGATGCTCGAGGACGGCTGGACGGTGGTCACCCGCGACGGGCGCCGCTCCGCCCATTTCGAGCACACCGTGGCGATCACCGCCGACGGTCCGGAGGTCCTGACCCTGCTGGACGACGCCAGCCAGGAGGACTGGCTGCCGCCCGCCGCGCTCGCCCGGTAGCGGACCCGGCCCGCAGGCCGTGCCGCCGGTTTGCTGCGGAAACAGCTTCGTTGCTATCTTCAAGAGCCGACCCAGACTGCTGGGTGCGGCTGCTGTGCTTGAGCGTGTGCGCCCGCGACGCGCTTCCCTGGCGCACCGCATCCGTCCCAATCAGTTCCGAGCCGGCGGGCCTTCGGGTCCGTCCGCACCGAGGTGAGAGCTTGCCCAAGAAGGATGGTGCCATCGAGGTCGAGGGCACCGTTGTCGAGCCCCTCCCGAACGCGATGTTCCGGGTGGAGCTGGCCAACGGGCACAAGGTCCTGGCCCATATCTCGGGAAAGATGCGCATGCACTACATCCGCATCCTCCCGGGCGACCGCGTGGTGGTGGAGCTCTCCCCGTACGACCTGAATCGTGGCCGGATCACCTACCGGTACAAGTAGGAGCAGCATGAAGGTCAAGCCGTCGGTCAAGAAGATCTGCGAGAAGTGCAAGCTGATCCGCCGTCACGGGGTCGTGATGGTGATCTGCTCCAATCCCCGGCACAAGCAGCGCCAGGGCTGACGGCGACTCGAGACGAGGACTGCGAGCGACATGGCACGAATCGCCGGCGTCGACCTTCCCCGCGACAAGCGGGTCGAGGTCGGGCTCACCTACATCTACGGGCTCGGGCGGACCCGCTCGCTGGAGACCCTGAAGGGCACCCGCATCAACCCCAACACGCGGGTGCGCGACCTGTCCGACGACGAGGTGGTGCGCCTGCGCGAGTGGATCGACTCGCATTTCAAGGTCGAGGGGGACCTGCGCCGCGAGGTCGACCAGGACATCAAGCGCAAGATCGAGATCGGCTGCTACCAGGGCATCCGTCACCGGCGGCACCTGCCGGTCCGCGGCCAGCGCACGCACACCAACGCGCGCACCCGCAAGGGGCCGAAGAAGACCGTCGCCGGCAAGAAGAAGGTCGGGAAGAAATAGCTCTCCGCCGGGCTCCGGCCCCCCGGGTTCCCGCGGCCACGCGCCGGTCGGGGTCGGGATCGGAGCCGGAGCGCCGGCTGGAGCAGGAGGGAAGGTAGGCGAGGGTGGCCAAGCCGAGAACCGGGGCGAAGAAGCCGCGCAGGCGTGAGCGGAAGAACATCACCAACGCGCACGCCCACATCAAGTCGAGCTTCAACAACACGATCGTGACCATCTCGGACCCTCAGGGGAACACGATCGCGTGGGCGTCCTCGGGCAACGTGGGCTTCAAGGGCTCGCGGAAGTCCACCCCGTTCGCGGCGCAGCTCGCCGCCGAGCAGGCCGCCCGCCGCGCGCAGGAGCACGGCGTGCGCAGGGTGGACGTCTTCGTCAAGGGACCCGGCTCCGGCCGCGAGACCGCGATCCGGTCCCTCCAGGCCGCCGGGCTGGAGATCCAGGGCATCCAGGACGTCACCCCGGTGCCGCACAACGGCTGCCGCCCACCCAAGCGGCGCCGCGTCTGAGCAAGGGACTCGGCCGCGAGGCCCGGCCGGGCGCGGTCACGCGCACCGGCCGAGAACAGGAGAGGAGCAGCACCGACCTTGGCACGATACACAGGACCCGTCTGCCGGCTGTGCCGGCGGGAACGGCAGAAGCTGTTCCTCAAGGGCTCCAAGTGCGAGGGGCCGAAGTGCCCCATCGAGCGGCGCCCCTACCCGCCGGGCGAGCACGGCCGCGGCCGCATCAAGGAGTCGGAGTACCTGCTCCAGCTCCGCGAGAAGCAGAAGGCACGCCGCATCTACGGGGTCCTCGAGACGCAGTTCCGCAACTACTACGAGGAGGCCGCACGCCGCAAGGGCATCACCGGCGAGGCGCTGCTCCAGCTGCTCGAGACGCGGCTGGACAACGTCGTCTACCGGGGCGGGCTCGCGCGCTCGCGCGCGCAGGCACGCCAGCTGGTGCGCCACTCCCACGTGCAGGTCAACGGCAGGAAGGTCAACATCCCCTCCTACCAGGTCCGCGCCGGTGACATGGTCCAGGTGAAGGAGCGGACGCGCGGGAACCTGAACGTGCACGAGTCGATCCAGCTCCAGACCGGCCGGCCCATGCCCGCCTGGCTGGACCTGACCGCCGGGGAGGCCAAGGTCACGGTCTCCCAGGTGCCGACCCGCGACATGATCCAGGTACCCTTGCAGGAGCAGCTGATCGTCGAGCTGTACTCCAAGTAGGCCCCGGGGAACCCTCTCGAGGGTGGCCTACTGATCGGGGGGCCGCGCTCGGATCCGCCCCCCGAACCCCGGACCGACCCACCGAGGACGTCGACGGTCATATGGCGGGCCGCGCGTCAGGAAGGTGACAGGAAGATGGAGATCTCCCGTCCACGCATCGAGCCGGAGCTGCTGAGCGAGGTCCGCGCCCGTTTCGTCATCGAGCCGCTCGAGCCGGGATTCGGCTACACGCTGGGGAACTCGCTGCGGCGGACCCTGCTGTCCTCGATCCCGGGGGCCGCGGTGACCTCGATCAAGATCGACGGGGTCCTGCACGAGTTCTCGACCATCCCCGGCGTCAAGGAGGACGTCACCGACGTCATCCTGAACGTCAAGGACCTGCGGCTGCGCAGCGAGTCGTCCGAGCCGGCGACGATGTTCCTGCGGTCCAGCGGCCCGGGCGACGTGACCGCCGGCGACATCGTGCCGCCCGCCGACATCGACGTGATCAACCCGGAGCTGCACCTGGCGACCCTGAACACCAGCGGCAAGCTCGAGATGGAGCTGCGCGTGGAGAAGGGCCGCGGCTACCGGCCGGCCGAGCGCAACAAGCAGGCCACCGACGAGATCGGCCGCATCCCGGTGGACTCGGTGTTCTCGCCGGTCCGCCGCGTCAGCTACTCGGTGGAGGCCACGCGGTCGGGTGAGATGACCAACTTCGACCGCCTGATCCTGGACGTCGAGACCGACGGCTCGCTCAGCCCCGAGGACGCGCTGGCGTCGGCCGGCGGGACGCTGCGCGAGCTGGTGGGGCTGTTCGCGGACCTGTCGGGGGCCGGCGAGGCGCTCCTGCTCGGCCCGGTGGAGCAGCAGGGCCAGCTCGGCGCCAACCTCGACACGCCGATCGAGGAGCTGGACCTGTCGGTGCGGTCCTACAACTGCCTCAAGCGCGAGGGCATCACCACCGTGGGCGAGCTGGTCACCAAGAGCGAGAGCGACCTGCTCGACATCCGCAACTTCGGCCAGAAGTCCATCGACGAGGTGCGCGAGAAGCTCCACGAGCTCGGCCTCGCGCTGCGCGAGGAGTAGGAGGGAACCGACGCCATGCCGACCCCGACCAAGGGGCCACGCCTCGGGGGCGGGCCGAGCCACGAGCGGCTGATCATCTCGAACCTGGCGCGGTCCCTGTTCCTCCACGGGAGGATCACGACCACCCACACCAAGGCCAAGCGCCTGCGCCCCCAGGCCGAGCGGCTGATCACCTTCGCCAAGCGTGGCGACGTGGCCAGCCGCCGCCAGGTCCTGCGCGTCGTGCGGGACAAGTCGGTCGTGCACAAGCTGTTCGCCGAGATCGCGCCGCGCTTCACCGAGCGCCAGGGCGGCTACACGCGGATCCTCAAGCTGGGCCCCCGCCACGGGGACTCGGCGCCGATGGCTCTCATCGAGCTGGTCGACCAGGGTGAGCCCGCCCCGGCGGGCGAGGGTGCCGAGGAGAGCGGCGGCCGCCGCCGGTTCCGCCGCCGCACCCCCACCACCCCGCCTGCGGGCGCCAACCGCGCGCAGCGCCGCGCCGCCGCCCGCGGGCGCGGCGGCATCGACGAGACCGCCGCGGCGCTCGTCGGCGAGGAGGAGCCGGAGGCCGAGGCCGGGGCGGAGGAGCGCCCGGCGGTGCCCCCCGACGAGGAGCTGGCCGCGCAACTGGACGAGGAGGCCGGCGCCGAGGCCGAGGCCGGCGAGGCCGGAGCCGACGACGAGGTCGCGGAGACCGGCGAGGCCGGCACCGGGGACGCCGCAGGCGAGCGCGCCGGGTCGGAGTCCGGGACCCAGGCCGACCAGGCCGGAGCGTCGGCGGGCGACGACGCCGGGGCCGACGCGGCCGACGCCCAGGGTGCGAGCGCCGGCGAGGCGTCCGCTGCCGAGGGCGACGCCGGGGATGACGAGCAGTCCGGCAGGGGCAGGCGCGGCCGCAAGCGCTCCTGAGCAGGGCGGAGCAGGGGATCGCGCCGGCGGGCCGCTGCGGCGGCTGTGGCTGCTGGTCGCCTACGACGGCGCGCCGTTCTCCGGGTTCGCCAGGCAGCAGGGCCGCCGCACGGTCCAGGGCGAGCTGGAGGGCGCGCTGGCCAGGCTCGCCGGCGGACCGGTGCGTAGCGTCGCCGCCGGCCGCACCGACGCGGGGGTGCACGCGCGCGGGCAGGTGGTGCACGCCGACGTGCCGCCGCGCCTGGACCCGCCGAGGGTCCACGCGACCCTGAACGCGCTGCTCGGACCGGCGATCGCCGTGCGCGCGGCCGGCTGGGCGCCGCCGGGGTTCGACGCGCGCCGCTCGGCGCTGCGGCGCCGGTACCGCTACCGGATCGACGACCGTCCCGTGCCCGACCCCCTGCAGCGCGGGCACGTGCTGCACTGGCGCCGGCCGCTGGCGCTGGAGCGGATGCGCGCGGCGGCCGTCGCGCTCGTCGGCGAGCGCGACTTCGCCTCCTTCTGCAAGGCGGCCGAGGGCGGCACGACCGTCCGGCGGCTGCGGGCGGTCACGATCTGGCGCCGTGACGGGCTGGTCCACGTCGAGCTGGTCGCCGACGCCTTCTGCCACCAGATGGTCCGCAGCATCGTCGGGTTCCTGCTCCAGGTGGGCGACGGGCGCCGGGACCCTGCGGTGGCGCCCGCCGTGCTCGCCGCGCGCGACCGCGGTCGGGCCGGCCTGCTCGCGCCGCCGCACGGGCTGGTCCTGGAGTCGGTCACCTACCCCGATCCCCCGCGCGGCCTCGAGGGTGAGCCGGACCCCGACGCGCCGGGGCGCTGACATCACTCGGCGTGGGGCGGCCGGGCCGGGCCGGTGCGCCGCGCCGCCCCGCGTCAGGCGGGCCGCGCGCGCAGGCGCGGCCGGACGACCAGCGCGTACAGCACGCTGCCGAGCACCGGGAGCAGCACGATCAGCGCGATCCAGGCGAGGCGGTTGTGCCGCGCCTCCTGCCACCTCGCCGGCGGCGTCTGCAGCGCGTCGACGACGCCCCAGATCGGCAGCGCGACGGCGAGCAGGAGCGGCAGCCAGAAGGACAGGAGGAACAGCAGCTCGGAGAAGGAGCCTCCGGGTATCGCGTCCATGCGCACATGCCTCCTCGGGGTCGGTGAAAGCGTCCGCGATGCCCGTCTTCGGGGGCGTCCACCCGCGTCCGGAGGCATCGCGGACCTCTTCGGTGGGTCGCCGGTCCTCATGCGGCGCCGCGGTCCGGTGGCGGCCCCCACTCCCGCGTCGCGACCTGCCAGACGGTCACGGCCAGCAGCAGCGCCGCCGCCACGGCGTAGGCGGCCTGCGCGCCGGCCGAGAACAGGCCGGCCACGGGCGCGCCGTCGAGCGTCCGCGCCAGCGCCAGC
>Ga0126377_10000127_pt1 | contig 40571 bp, 27 predicted proteins | sample PanSoiMetPlot_22_FD_92647 | JGI IMG/M metagenome (GOLD analysis project Ga0126377, IMG submission 92647) | Tropical forest soil microbial communities from Panama - MetaG Plot_22 | ecosystem: Environmental > Terrestrial > Soil > Tropical forest > Bulk soil | place: Panama | collected 2016-02-17 | reverse complement strand
CTACCGGACGGGCCAAGTCCCCCCAACCGCTTTGTAAACCGCCACGAGCGCTGTCGCAGCCGCTGTGTGGCCCACGGCGAGCTGGTTTTCCGCTTCGAGCAGTGTTCGCTGCGCATCGAGCACTTGCAGAAAGTCGGTGAGACCAGCTTCGAACCGCTGTTGCGCGAGCTCCGCGGCGCGCGTGCTCGAGGAAACCGCTTCCCCGAGAATCGCGAGCCGCTCATGCGCGCGATCGTAGGCGACTACTGCGCTCTCGGTCTCTTCGACCGCGCGCAAGACAGTCGCCGTATACTGTGCTTCTGATTCATCACGCTGCGCCTCGGCAACGCCCACACGTTGGCGCACGCGTCCGAGGTCGAGCAATGGGAACGTCACGATCGGGCCGAACACGACGCGCGATGTTCCCGTCCGCGTCAGCGACTCGATCTCGTTCGCGGTGTAACCCGCGCTCGCGCCGAGTGTGAGACGCGGCAGGTAGTCGGCACGTGCGGAGCCGACGACCAGCGATTGAGCGGCGCGCTGTCGCTCGGCGGCCTGCACGTCGGGCCGACGACGCACCTGCTCGCGGAGATTTCCCACGAGGACCGAATCCGGGAGATCCGGAAGCGTCCCCTCCGACGCGAGATTGATTCCCAGGTCACTCGGCGCATGTCCCAACAACGTTGCGATGTGATTCCGCGACAGGGAGACTTGCGTCTGCAGTGTCGGAACCGCCGCGAGCGTGAGCTGCAACACCGCGCGTGCTCGCTCGACGTCGAACGCCGAGCCGCGCCCTGCCGCGAGACGATCCTGCGTCAGCGCGACGGTCTTGCGCTGGTTGTCCGCATTGCGTCGCGCCACGGCGAGCTGTCGCTGCGCGCCGCGTAGCTCGAAGTAGCTTCGCGCCACCTCGGCCGCGAGAGACACTCGCACGTCGTCGAGCGTGTGCTCCGCAGCCGAGACGAACGCCCCCTGCGCGCCGACGTTGTTGCGGACTCGGCCGAAGACGTCGAGCTCCCACGTGGCGTCGAATCCAAAGTCGTACAAATCGCGCTGAGGAAGTGGGCTGGTGAGACCAGGCACCTGAGCCATCGACTGACGCGTGCGAAGCGCGCTGCCGTTGGCCGTCACGGACGGCGCGAGGTCGAACGCCGCCAGCCGCCGCGCGGACCGTGTCGCGTCGAGTCTCGCCTCGGCCACGCGAACGTTCGTGCTTCCGTGCATTGCGTCGGTGACGAGACGCGTCAAGGTCGTGTCGCCGAACGTCTTCCAAAACGGATCTTGCGTCTGCGCCGGAGCCAAAGTGGCGCGCAGAACCAGCAGCGACGTGCCGAGAAACAATGTGTGATTAAGCATTTTTAGTCTCCTTCACCGACTGCGAGCGGCCGCTTGAACGACGGCAGCGGACGCGTCTCGTTGGGCGTCGCGACTGCCTTGGAGCGACGCTCGACGAGGCCGCGAATCAGCACGTAGAAAAGGGGAGTGAACATCAACCCGAAGAACGTCACGCCCAGCATGCCCGAGAACACCGCCACGCCCATCACATGCCGCATCTCGGCGCCGGCGCCGCGGGCGAGGACGAGCGGCACGACGCCCATGATGAATGCAAACGATGTCATGAGAATCGGGCGCAGACGGATGCGGCTCGCCTCGAGCGCGGCTGTCAGTCGATCGTAGCCGCGACGTTGGAGATCCCGCGCGAACTCGACGATCAGAATCGCGTTCTTGCACGCGAGACCGACGAGCACGAGTAGTCCGATCTGCGTGAAGACGTTGTTGTCACCGCGTGTCACCCACACCCCGGCGATCGCCGACAGAAGACACATCGGCACGATGAGGATGATCACGAGCGGAAGCGACCAACTCTCGTATTGCGCCGCGAGCACGAGGAACACGAGCAGCACGCAGAGCGGGAAGACGAACACCGCCGTGTTGCCGGCGAGCTTCTGCTGATACGTCAGCTCCGTCCACTCGAACCCCACGCCGTTCGGCAACGTCTCTGCGGCCAACTGCTCCATGACGCGCACGGCTTCGCCGGCGCTGACGCCGGGCACCGCGCTGCCGTTGATGTCAGCCGACGGATACGCGTTGTAGTGCGTGACCTGATCCGGCCCGAACGACTGTTTGACGCTCATCACCGATCCGAGCGGAACCATCTCGCCGTGATCGTTGCGCACTTTGAGCTGCGCGATGTTTTCCGGCGACGAACGGAACGGCGCATCGGCCTGAGCGATCACTTGGTACGTGCGACCGAACTTGTTGAAGTCGTTCACATACGCTGAGCCGAGGTAAATGCGAAGCGTCTGGAACAGATCATTCAGTGGAATGCCGAGCTGCTTGACGCGATCGCGATCGACGTCGGCGAAGAGTTGTGGGACGTTGACCTGGAAGCTCGAGAACTGTCCTGCGAGCTGCGGGGTCGCGTAGGCGCGTCCGAGCAGCGTTTGCGCCGACGCATAGAGCACCGAGTCGCCAAGACCGGCGCGATCCTGCAGCATCATCTTGAATCCGCCGATCGCACCGAGGCCGTTGACGGCCGGCGGCGGAAATACTCCGACATACGCGTCTTGAATGGAGCTGAATTTCTGACTCAGCGACGCGACGATTGCCGCGGCGCTCGTCTCCGGCGTCTTGCGCTCGTCGAACGGCTTGAGCGTAAGGAAGATGATCGCCGAATTCGGCTTGTTGGCAAAACCGTTGACCGAAAGCCCGGGGAACTGCACCGCGTGAGCGACACCCGGCTGCGCCATCGCGATCTCGCCCATCCGGCGGACGACGGCGTCGGTGCGTTCGAGCGAAGCGGCGTCGGGCAGCTGGGCGATGGCGACGACGTATTGTTTGTCCTGCGACGGAACGAAGCCTGCCGGAACGCGCGAGAATCCGACGACGCCCAACGCAACCAGCCCGCCGTAGACCACGACGGCGAACACGGAACGTCTCGTAACGCTCTTTACGACGCTGCCGTAGCGCTCCGACATGCTCGAGAACGCGCGATTGAAGGGCCGGAACAGCCACCCGAATGCGCGGTTGATGAACCGCGTCGGCGCATCCTGCGCGGCGCCGCGCGGCTTCAATAACACCGCGGCCAGGGCCGGCGACAGCGTCAGCGAATTGAACGCCGAGATGACCGTCGAGAACGCGATCGTCAGTGCGAACTGCCGGTAGAATTGACCCGTCAGCCCACTGATGAACGCAACCGGCACGAACACCGCGCACAAGACGAGCGCGATCGCGATGATCGGTCCACTCACTTCTTCCATCGCGCGGTGACTCGCCTCGAGCGGCGAGAGCCCCTCTTCGATGTGGCGCTCGACATTTTCGACGACGACGATCGCGTCGTCGACCACGATGCCGATGGCCAGCACCATGCCGAACAACGATAGCGTGTTGACCGAGAACCCCGCGGCGAGCATCACCGCGAAAGTGCCGACGATGGAGATCGGAACGGCGGCGAGTGGAATGATTGATGCGCGCCACGTCTGGAGAAACAGCACCACCACGATGACGACCATCAGCGTCGCCTCGAGCAGCGTACGAATCACCTCGCGGATCGACTCGCGGACGAAGGTCGTCGGGTCATAGACCGCCGACCAATCCATTCCTTGCGGGAAACGAGTCTTCAGTTCCCCCATCCGCTCGCGCACGGCGCTCGACAACGCCAGCGCGTTCGAGCCTGGCGCTTGGAACACCACGACCGCGACGGCGGACTTGTTGTCGAGCAACGAGCGAAGACCGTAATCGCCCGCGCCGAGCTGCAACCGCGCGACGTCGCGAAGACGTGTGACTTCGCCGTTCGTGCCTGTTCGCACGATGATGTTGCCGAACTCCGTCTCGTCGGCGAGACGTCCTTTCGCGGTCACGGTCAGCTGATAGGCGACCGGATCGGGCATGGGCTGTCCGCCGACGACGCCGGCGGCGACCTGAAGATTTTGCTCGCGAATTGCCTGCACGACGTCGCTCGCCGACATGCCGCGTGCGGCGACCTTGTTCGGATCGAGCCACACGCGCATCGCGTAGTCGCCCGCGCCGAAAACTGCGACCTGGCCGGCGCCCGGCAAACGCGCGAGCTCGTTGCGCACATTGAGCAAAGCGTAATTGCGCAGGTAGACGGGATCGTAGCGGCCGTCCGGCGACACGAGGTGCACGACCATCGTGATGTCCGGCGAACGCTTCTCGGTCGTAACGCCGAGGGCACGAACTTCTTCCGGCAATCGCGCCAACGCTTGGCTGACGCGGTTCTGCACTTGCACCTGCGCGAGGTCGACGTTCGTTCCGATCTCGAACGTGACCGTGAGATTGAGCACACCGTCCGCCGTGGCCGACGACGACATGTACAGCATGTGCTCGACGCCGTTGATCGCGTCCTCGAGCGGAGTGCCGACGGTTTGCGCCAGCACCGTCGGGTTCGCGCCGGGGTACACGGCGCGAACGCTGATGGTCGGCGGCGAAACTTCGGGATATTCGCTGATCGGCAGTGCCGTGAGCGAGATCAAACCTGCCGCAAGGACAACGAGGGACAACACGACCGCGAAAACGGGGCGGTCGATGAAAAACCGCGAGAAACGCACGGGAGTGTCCTAAGAGAAGTGTGTGTTGGTTATTGACCGGCGCTCGGCGCGGGTGACGACGCGACCGCGAGCATGGTGCCGGTTTTGGCAGTCACCTTCATGCCCGGTCGCACGCGCAGCATGCCGTTGATCACGACCTGCTCGCCGGCTTTGAGACCACTTTGAACGACGCGCAGTCCTTCGACGACGCGTCCGAGACCAATGGGCCGGTACTCGAGCGTGCTGTCTGGCTTGAGCACGAGCACGAACTTACGATCCTGGTCAGTGCCAATTGCTTGGTCCTGCACCATCGTGGCCGAGTGATGATTGCCACCCGGGAGGCGGATGCGCGCGAACAGTCCAGGCGCGAATTGTCCGTCGGCGTTGCGCAACACCGCGCGCATGCGGATGGTGCCCGCTGTGCGATCGATGCGATTGTCGACGAAGTCGAGTGTTGCGGTGTGCGGGAATCCTGTTTCGTTGGTGAGCCCTACTTGTATGTCATCCCGAGCGAAGCGAGGGATCTGCTTTTGAGCCTTCCTAGCATTCACAAACTTCAAATACGCTTGCTCATCCGTATCGAAGTACACATAGATCGGGTCGAGCGAGACGATCGTCGTCAGCAGCGACGCGGATGGCGATCCCGCTTGCACGAGATTCCCAGCCGTGATCTCTGCACGTCCGACCCGGCCCGAGATCGGCGCACGGACGACCGTCCACTCGAGGTTGAGCTTTGCGTTGCGCAGCGCGGCGTCCGACGCGCGGATGGCGGCGGCTGCTTCGTCGACGCTGCTGGTGCGTGCGTCGAGCTCCTCACGCGAGATGGCTTGTGTGTTGGAGAGACGCTTCGCGCGCTCGAGCTCTTGGCTGGCGAGTGCGGCACGCGTCTTCGCCTGCTCGAGCATCGCCTCGGCGCGCGCGACCTCGGCTTCGTATGGGCGTGGATCGATCGTGAGCAGGACGTCGCCCTGCTTCACGGTGGCCCCTTCAGGGAACGACACGTGCTGGATGAATCCGGAGACGCGCGGACGTACTTCGACCGACTGGACTGCCTCGAAGTGGCCCGTGAACTCGTCCCAGTCCGTGACGTCGCGGTCGATTGCGGGGGCGACGGTCACCTCGGGCGCCGGCATGGCCGGCTTGGGCTTGCTGCAAGACGCGGCGAGCATAGCCGCGATGACTGCAATGACACTGGTGCGGCGGCTTGTGATGTGGCTCATTTGGGGAGCTCAGCGAACGAGCGGAATTGGCTCGGAGTGAAAAAAAGAGTGGTACCGATCGGTAACACCGCCTATGTTACCGATCGGTAACTCGCGCGTCAAGCCCCTGGGTTCCGAAGGAGGAGGCCCCGACCATGATCCCGACCGTTCCGCCGCGACACCGCATCCTCGCCGCGGCCGATGAGCTCTTTCGCCGACACGGCATTCGTGGCGTCGGCGTCGAGGCTATTGCCGAAGCGGCGGGAACGAACAAGATGACGCTCTACCGCCACTTCGAGTCGAAGGACGAGCTCGTCGCCGAGTGGGTGCGCGGCATCATCGGCCAGAAAGACAAGATTTGGGACGAGCTCGCAGCGAGCTTCCCCGACGACCCTGCCGGCCAACTCGTGGAATGGAGCCGGCGCACCGCGCGCGCTCTCGAGCAAATGGAGCAGCGCGGCTCACCCATCCTCAACGCACTCGCCGAGCTTCCGGAGATGGACCATCCCGCGCGGCGCGTGATCGACGAGCACCGGGTTCGAGAACACAAACACATTCTCGAGTTGAGTCGCGCCGCGGGGTTCGCCGATCCGGAGCTGGCCGCCGATCAGCTCTACTTTCTGCTCGAGGGCGCGAAGTCGTGCGTGCAGTGCATTGGACTGAAACGCGTCGGCGAACACCTCATGCGTCTCGTCGACTCGATGCTCGCGACGCGGGCGTTGTAGCGTTACGGCTCGGCCACAGCGCCCCAGCCAAACAACGGCCCGTGGCCGCCTTCGATAGAAAGCAGTTTCAGCTTTGTTTCGACTCCGCCTCTCGCTGAAAATCCGCCGGTCTTTCCATTCGCCGCGACGACGCGATGGCAGGGCACAATGATCGCGAACGGATTTCGTCCGAGAGCAGCACCGACGTCGCGCGCCGCATCTGGTTGGCCGAGCTGCTTCGCGATCGTTCCATACGTGACGGTTTCTCCAGCAGGAATCTCTCGTGCGGCGACGTAAACCGCGCGATCGAACTCCGGCACCGCGTCCATGTCGAGCGCGATGGGGCGCAGGTCGACGTGTTGTCCTCGCAACAGCGCGACGACTCTGCCAATCGCCAACAACACGTCCACTGGCATTTCCGTGGGTTTCGCTTCAGGAAAGCGACGTGTGATGCGTGCACGCGTGGCGTCCGCGTCGTGCTCCGGTAATTGAATGCTCTTGATGCCGCGCGACGTCCACACGACGCCGCACGTGCCGATCGCGGTTTCGAACAGAGCGAACCCGGTCTCGGCCAAAGAATTGTCCGTGGCATTTGAGGTCATACGGCTCCTCGGTCGGGTACTTGAACGCTACAGGGCGGGGGAACCCCGTCGTACGCAGTTCGGTCGAGTGATTGTTTCGCGCGGGGGGCGAGTCGTCGTTCCACTACGTTTGGGGATGGCCACGAGGGCTTCATCTGGAGTTCGGGCGGTGCAGACCGGTCTCGTCGTGAATGCGGCTCTGGCCGCCATCAAGCTCGCGGCGGGGATCATCGGCAACACGTACGCGTTGGTGGCCGATGCGATCGAGTCGGGCGCCGACGTCTTCGCGTCGATCATCGTGTGGAGTGGTCTGACGATCGCCGCGCAGCCGGCGGACGACGATCATCCATACGGCCACGGCAAGGCCGAAGCGCTCGCGGCAGCTGTCGTGTCGATCATGGTGCTTGGCGCGGCCTTCGGGATCGTCATCGAAGCGATCCGCGGCATTCGAACCCCGCACGTGTATCCCGCCGCCTGGACGCTCGGCGTTCTCGTCGGCGTCATCATTGTCAAGTGGATTCTCTCACGCCGACTCAAGGTCGTCGGGACGGAGACGAATAGCACGGCGGTGGAGGCGGACGCAGCGCATCACATCTCGGACGCGATCACGAGCGCCGCAGCGTTCATCGGGATTTCGGTCGCCGTCGTCGCGAATCGCGTCGGCGCCAGTCAGCAGTGGGCGGCCGCAGACGATTGGGCAGCGCTCGTCGCGTCGTTAGTAGTTGCTTATAACGGCGTCTCGCTGCTGCGCGCGAGCGGGCACGATCTGATGGACCGGATGCCTGGCGCGGACGTTACGTTGCCGATTCGTCACACGGCCGAGGAGGTCCAGGGTGTGCTTGCGGTCGAGAAGCTGCACGTGCGAAAAGCCGGGCCGAAGTATCGGGTGACGATTCACGTCCAGGCGGCGCGCGACCTCACGCTCGAGGATGCGCACGCGCTTGGCGCTCGCGTCAAATACGCGATTCTCGAAGCGTATCCGCGGGTGCAGTCGGTGCTCGTCCACATGGAGCCGTATTCGGGCTAGGGGCGAGGGTTGAGGGTCGAGGGTCGAGGCTCAATCCTCGGCCCTAGCCCCTGAGCCCCGGCGGGGAGAACGAGCGATCGAAACCATCCGTCTGCCTCGGCGGGGCTGTATTCATTCTCGTGCTCGACCCACCACGCGAGCACGACGAGGAACGTCTCGACCACGTGTGCGGCGAGGAGATCTGGGGGAATCGGAGTGTGCTGCAGTCCGTCCTGTGGATGACGTTTCAATTCTTCTGAAACAATGTCGACGAGGATGGGTCGGAGGCGTTCGTGGAGCACCTCGAAAGCGGCTTTGGTTCTTCGTGCCGGGATTTCGCGTCGAAACTGTTCGATGTGCTCGAACAAGATGCGGCTGAATCCGAGGACATCGTTCGTGTGGCGCGCTGACTCGCCTCCATTCGCATCGGGCCCCGCGTTCAGCACTTCGCGAAGTCCGCTCGAGAGGAGCTCCTCTTTGTCGCGGAAGTGTGTGTAAAAGGTCGACCGTCCCACATCCGCACGCGCGAGGATTTCCTTTACCACGATGTCCTCGTAGGGCTTTTCGTGGATGAGCGATGCGAGAGCGCGGTGCAGAAGACTCTTTGTCCTGCGGACTCGTCGGTCTTGGGGCGCGGGCATGGGGAAGGGTCGAGGGTCGAAAACGCCATCATACCATAACGCTTCAACCTCAATCCTAGACTCTCGCGGAATCGATTGTGGACATTGTCGCCGGATTTGTCCCGAAACGAACACGACGCGACACGTGTTCTTGGCGAAATGTAGTTCGTGCACTGTCTTTCCCTCGACCCTCGACCCTCGCCCCTCGACCCTCGACCCTACCACGATGGATAACACTGCCAGCTCCCAGCCCCGGAGTTTGGTCCTTCACTCGGCGGCGAAACACTACGACCTGCTCGCTGCCGCATTGACACTCGGCCGCGAACGGGCGTTGCGCGAGCGGCTCGTCGATTTAGCTCGGCTTGTGCCTGGTGAAGTCGTCCTCGACGTCGGCTGCGGGACGGGCAGCCTTGCGATCGTCGCCAAGCGACGCGTGGGCGACACCGGCGAAGTCCATGGAATCGACGCCGCGCCGGAGATGATCGCGCAGGCAACGCGGAAGGCGGCAAAAGCAGGGCTTCTCGTCGCGTTCCAGGCTGGACGCGCGGAAGCTCTTCCGTTTCCCGACGCGCACTTCGATGTCGTTTTCAGTACACTCATGCTACATCACTTACCAGCGCCTGTGCGTCAGAGGCTCGGCGAAGAGATCCAACGCGTGCTGAAGCCTGGCGGACGTGTGATCGCGGTGGATTTCGAGCCGCCGAAGAAAAAGAAGGGCGGCCTCATTTCGCGACTCCACCGGCACGGGCATGTTCCGCTCGCTGCAATTGTTGAATTGCTTCAGCGCACGGGACACTGGGTGGTCGAAAGCGGCTCGGTTGGCGTCAGCGACTTGCAGTTCGCGGTCGCACGCCGTCCCCGGGCGGGGGAGACCCAGCCGACGCACGCACATCGCTCGCTCGCGCCACTTCCCGCGCCGCGATGGATCCTGCCAGCGCTCGTTGTTGCCCTCGTTGTCGCGCACGGAGTGTTGTTTCACATCGCGTCGTCGGCGTGGACGCTGCCGACGATAATTGCTCTGATCGCAGTCGCGGCGTTACTCGTCGCCAAGTTCGGGATCGCACATATCGCAAGGCGTCACGCGCGATCGCGCGACTGAGTGCTCTGCAGCGACTTGCGATACCTGGTGCGGCGCTGCTTAATCCTCTCCATGCGAGCCACATTCCTTTTCCTCTGCGCCTTTGTCAACGCGGCCGAGGCATCCGCCCAGATCACGGACGCCGAATTCCGCCAGCGCCGTGACTCATTGACCGCGCGCCTTCCGCAGGACGCCGTCATCATCGCCTTCGGCGAACGAGACGAGATCGGCTTTCCGGCGTTTTATCAATCTCCAAACTTTCGGTACCTGACCGGACTATCGGAGCCGAACGCAGTCCTTGTCATCACCGGCCGTGATGCCTCGGGCCACTCGGTCGGGACGCTGTTTCGCCAGGACCGAGGGCCGTCAGACATCCTATTCAACGGGCCGCTCGAGGATGCAGCGCTGGTGACGCGGCGAACGAATCTCGCCGTCCGTCCGCTCGCGCAACTGGTGGCTGTTGTGGATTCTCTAATCGGAGCTGGTCGGCAGCTGTATCTGGTCCGCGACACACGTCCATACGGCGGGACAAACGACACGCTGACGCGTGGCTCCGTCTTCGCGGCGACGCTCCGCCGTCGGTCTCCCGCGCCGACGATTCGATCGGCCGACAACGAGATCCTCGCGCTCCGAGCTCGAAAGAGCGCGTCCGAGGAGCAGCTGGTGCGGCGCGCCACGGCAATCACATCGGAGAGTGTGAACAACGCCATTCGCAACATCCATCCAGGGCTTCACGAGTACGACGTTCAAGCGATGATCGAAGCAGGCTTCCGCTCCGGCGGCGGCGATTCGCATCCGGGCTTTGCGACGAACGTCAGCGCCGGTATGAACTCGACGACTGCACACCACCGCGCCGACAACGCGCCGCTCGAGGCGGGGAAGCTCGTGCTGATGGACGTCGGTGCGGCATATCAAGGCTATAGCGCGGACGTGACGCGCACCGTGCCGGTAGGCGGCAAGTTCACTCCGGAGCAGCGTGACATCTATCAACTCGTTCGCGACGCACAGGCTGCGGCGGAGCGCGCGGCCACGCTGGGCGCGCCCGGCAGCGCGATGGGCGACAGCGCCAGCGCAACGATCGCGCGCGGCCTCACTCGGCTCGGGCTCATCGAATCGCCCGACGCAACCTTTGACGCGCCGTGGGCCGACGACTGCGCACGGAGCGTCGCGTCATGCCGGCAGAGCCGCTTCTTCTACTTTCACGGCGTCGGCCACGGGATCGGTCTCGACGTCCATGACGCAACGCAGTACTCCGGTGGACGCGGCGGCCCCGCCGGCGCCATCAAGCCCGGCGACGCGTTCACCATCGAGCCGGGGATCTATGTCGACGCGCGCCGCATCGCGCTGCTGTCGGACACGCCGAAGAATCGCGGGTTCATCGCCAAGATGCGCAGCGTGATCGCGAAGTACGACGGCATCGGCGTGCGCATCGAGGACGACTATATGGCTACGCCTCGCGGCGTCGAGCGCATCACGCCGGCGGCGCGGGAGATAAGCGAGATCGAGTCGCTAATGCAGCGGCCGCGTCCGTAAATCACCTTCCTGTTGCTTACCGCCAGGAAGGGTTGTATGTTCCTGTCGGTTACCGATGGAGAGCGCCCGTGAGCAAGCCGAACGACCTCGTGCAGGGCACCTTGGATCTCTTGATCCTCAAGATGCTGGCGGTCGACTCGATGAACGGCTGGGCTATCGCCGAGCGGCTGAAGGAGGCATCCTCGGACGTGTTACGTGTGAGCACGGGCTCGCTCTATCCCGCGCTGCACAAGCTCGAGCAGCAGGGCTGGATCGTCGCGGAATGGCGGCCCAGTGAAAACAATCGCCGCGCCAAGTTCTATTCGTTGACACGGGCCGGTCGCAAACACCTCCAACTCGAGTCGGACAACTGGGATCGCCTCGCCAGCGCGATCTCCGCGGTCATGCGGCTCCGGGAGACGTGACATGACGCTCGATCGACTCCTGCGGATCGTTTCCCTCCGATTCCGCTCGCTCGCGCGGCGCGATGACGTCGAGCGCGAGCTCGACGACGAGATGCGCGACCATATCGAGCGTGAAACCGCCGCGAACGTCCGACGCGGCATGTCGCTGAGCGCTGCGCGGACGATGGCGCTCCGCGAGTTCGGTGGCATCGAATACCACAAGGAAGGGGCGCGCGATCAACGCGGGACGCGTTGGCTCGAGGAGCTCACGGCCGACGTGCGATTCGCGTTTCGCTCGCTCCGCAACAGCCCGACCTTCGCCGCCGTCGTCGTGCTCACATTGGCGCTCGGCATTGGTGCCAACACCGCGATCTTCAGTGTCGTTCGCGGCGTTCTCCTCAAGCCGCTCCCCCATCGCGACGGCGACCGACTGCTCTACCTTCGGCACTCGGCGAGTGGACCGGGGCAGTCGAATCTCACGTTCTCGGTGCCAGAAGTTCGCGATCTCCGCAGCGGCGTTCCTTCGTTGTCCGGCATCGCGGAGTACTCGTCATGGATGGTGATGCAGCAAACGAAGGATGGACCGGTCCGAATCAATGTCGGTCTCGTGACTGGAAATTTCTTCGAGGTGATGGGACTCTCGCCCATCCTGGGTCGTTTGACTCAGCCCTCTGACGACGGGCGTGCGGCGCACCGAGTCGCCGTGCTTGCCTATGAGTATTGGCTGAAGCAGTTCGGCGGAGACTCGTCGGTTGTCGGCACGCAGGTGTCGCTGGATCGGCAGCCGGTCACCATCATCGGCGTGCTGCAGCCCGCGCCCTTCTTTCCCAATCGGGTGGAGATGTTGCTCAACCTCGTGAACAGCGAGCACCACCTGGGCGCGAGCATGCAAGACAACCGGCTGCACCGCATGACCGAGGTGGTGGCGCGGATGAAGCCGGGCGCTTCGATCGAGCAAGTGCGCGCCGAAGTCGCGACGGTCTACAAGCGTGTCACGCGCGAGTTCAGCGAAGCCTATCCGGCCGCCGGTGGATACAACGTTGCCGTCATTCCGTTCAAGACGGTGATGGGCGAAAAAGCTCGGCTCACCCTGTGGCTGTTGATGGCGTCCGCGGCGTTCGTGCTGATCGTCTCCGCGGCGAACGTCGCGAACTTGACGCTGATGCGCGGTGTGCGTCGCGAACACGAGCTCGTCGTCCGCACTGCACTCGGCGCTGGAGCCGGTCGGCTTCGCCGCTTGCTGCTCGTTGAGAATTTGCTGCTGACGCTCTTTGGCGGCAGCCTCGGCATTCTCATCGCGAACGCCGGCGTTCGCCTGCTCAAGGCATTCGCCGAGCGATATTCGACTCGCACGGCCGACATTCGCCTGGACGGAATCGTCTTTGCGTTCACACTCGCGGTCTCCGTGGGTGTTGCGCTCGTGCTCTCCTTCCTGGCCTCACTTCCGCGAGAAGCTCGTATCGGTTCGCGCATCATGACTGGCGCGCAGCGATCGAGCGGGGGCCTGGGCCGGCGACGCATGCAGCGCAGTCTCGTCGTCGTGCAGATCGCGGTCACCGTCGTGTTGCTCGCCGGCGCAGGGCTCCTGACACGCACGATGATCGAGCTTTCACACGTCGACACCGGACTCACGAGCGAGGACGTGCTCACGATGCGCGTCACCCAACTCACTCGCGCCGAGCGCAGCGACTCGACCTTGGCCGCGGTGGCGAGACAGCGGTTCGAGGAGATGCGGGACCAGATTGCAGCGCTTCCCGGTGTGACGGCCGTCGGCATAGGCGGGACGCTGCCGCTGCGCAGTGAGGATTTCTTCTATCTGGTGCAGGCGGAAGGGAAACCACCAGCCGCTGGCGAAACGTTGACGCGCGTCGAGTTTCGCGGCGCGGATCAGAATTTCTTCCGCGCCGCCGGCGTTCCGCTCATCAAAGGACGCATGTTTTCGACGTCGGACAAAGACGTCGTGATCGTGAACAAGACGTTCGTCGACCGATTTTTCCCGAACGAGGATCCAATCGGAAAACGCATCGCGTGGAAGGCCGATTGGCAGCCTGACTCATTGCATTGGGGGTTGACCATCGTCGGAGTCGTCGGCAACACGCGCGACGGCCGACTGGACGCCCCGCCGCGAATGGTCGCGTTTGAGTTGATGTCGCGGATGCCAACGCAGACGGCGGGGTTCGTCATCCGCGCCAGTGGTTCCACGCCGGGCCTTCCGGCGCAAGCAACTCGCATCGTGCGTCGCGTCGCTCCGCTCGCCCTCGTCGACAACGTCATGACGGTCGCACAATTCCGGCAGCAGAGTGTATCGCCGCAGCGCTTGAATGCGGGACTCATCACGTCGTTCGGCGCGCTCGCGGTCATCATCGCGGCCGTCGGCATCGGTGGCGTGCTTGCATTCGCCGTGAGCGCGCGCACGAACGAAATCGGCATCCGCATGAGCCTCGGCGCCGACAGCGGCCGAGTGCAGCGCATGGTCCTCCGCGAAGGCGGGACGTTGGTGGCCATCGGCTTAGTGCTCGGCGTGGTCGGCGCGTATCTCTCGGCCGGTGTCATTCGCGGACTGTTGTTCGGCGTTACTCCGAACGACCCGATGACCTATATCGCCGTGGGTGTCACGATGGCGACGATCGGAGTCATCGCGTGCTGGATTCCCGCGCTTCGGGCTGCGCGAATTGATCCGGCGATCGCGATGCGGGCCTCGTGATGTAGGGGAGGCCGGCGATCTCGAGAGAACGGCCGCCCAGCGTTGGGCGACCGTCTCTCACGCGGGCAACCGAATCAGCTCAGTTGCTCACGTAAACCTTGATCGACATTCGGCCATCGTTGCCGCTGTTGTCGATCACGCGCAGCTCGAGCGTGTGCCACCCATTGGCGACCGAGCGGGTGTTCCAACCGCCGCCCATGCGGAACGTGGTGGCAGTGCGTCTGTCCTTATAGATCGAATTGCCGTCGACGGAGAAGCGCGCTTCGACGACCTGACCGTTCGAATCCGTTCCCGTGCCCCACAGATCGACGACACCCGACACCGTCTGCCCATTCATCGGCGACTCGAGCATAGCCCTGGGATATTGCGCGGGCTGATCGACGTCGACGACCTGGATGACGACCTGCGCCGTCGCGAGCCCCGGCGATGAGAGATTTATCGTTGCCGAGTTGTTGTCTTTGTCCGCGTCACTCGATGCTTGGAATGTCACGACCTCGCCCGTGTTCCAGTTTGCGGCATTGAGCGTGATCGAAGAAGTCGACGGTATCGCGGTCGCCGTACCCTGGAAGAACGCGACCGAGACCACAACGTCCTCACTCGGTTGCTGCGACAGGCGCACGGTGAAGCTTCCGACGCCGCCTTCATACACCGTGAGCTTCGACGGCGAAGCCACAATCGTCTGTGGCACCACGGTGACTGTCACGGTTGCTTGGTCGCAGTTCGGGGGATTCGCCGGCTCGCAGATTCTATATACGAGAGTGTGCTTCCCGCCTGGCGCGCCTGCGGCGACGTCGACGGAGCCGTCCGTCGTGTCGAGCGTCACGCCGGTATTCGTCGACGAAACCAGGGACAAAACGACGTTCGTCGTGGTCGCCTGTGCGCCGTTGAAACGATCGTTCGCGAGTACGTTGTCGACCGCGGTGCCACCTGCCGTGGAGGTCGCGCTGCCCGCGTCGTTGACGGCGTCGATCACGAATGGCACGACGGTGATCGTGACGGTGGCGTGATCGCAGTTGGTCGGCGCGGCGCTTTCACAAATACTGTATTCGAGTTGTTTCACGCCGGTGGAGAGACCAGGCGCGACGTCGACCGAGCCGTCGGTCAGATCGAGCGTGATGCCCGCGTCGGACGACGACAACTGCGTCAGCGTCACCTGCGTGAGCGAGGCGGACGCGCCGGCGAATAGATCGTTCGCGAGCACATTGGCGACCGCGATTCCGCCGCCCGTATTCGTGCTGCCTACGTCAGTGACGGCGTCGATCTCACCACTTCCGGCCGAATGCCAGAGGAACACGCCGCGGGACGGGCTCGTCTCGTTCGCGTCGGCCGGCGTAACGCTGAAGCTGCCGGAGATGGACACCGAATTGTGTCCGTTGCCCACGCCGGCGGCGATGGGCGCGCCAGTCGTGTCCGTCGAGGCGGTCCAGCCTGACGCGTTCTGACCGGCTTGATAGGTGAGTGCAAACGAGAATGTCGGACGGAACGCCGAGAAGAAGTTCTCGGCGGTGAAGAAGACTTGGGGGCCGCTGACGATTGGGCTGGTGAGAATGGCCGGCTCGTAGCGTGCGAGGAGCGTCGTGACTTGCTCTGATGTTCCCCAAATCCAGCCGCGCAAGTCGCGACCACCGACGATTCCGGAGCAGGGGGTTGCGCCGTCGCGCGGACACACCTGTGCAACCTGCGTCCAGCTCAGACCTATCGTTTCGGTGAGCTGTCGCCACGCCTTGCCGTCTCCGTCGTTCACGATCAACGCGCGGGAGGTGCTTGTTGTAGGTCCTGGCATGCGCGGCAGCGGCGCACTTGGAGGCGAGTCACAGCCTGAAACGACGAAGGACAGTGTAGCCAGCGTTACGAAGCTCCGAATAGAAAACGTCATCGCTCGCTCCTCGGGGTGGGAGGCTGCAAAACGCGCGTGTTCTGCTGAGTGCCGACGCCTGGCTGTCGTGCTGACTCATGAATCGCGCAGGGACAGAATAGTTCCTGGCGCCGCCCTCTTTGACACCGGCCCTCGCCTCCGCGATACTCCATACCAGCGCGCCTGACAGGGCGCCTCCCACCCGCGGCGAGGGAAGCATTCCCACCTGTCACAAGTCTGAAATGTGGTGCCGTGCACCTTCTTTCAGCCTGATTGCTCAGCGGGTACAGGCGTTACGTGAAAGGAGGCGCTTGTGTCCCACGCTCGGGATCTGCCCGCACGTCCGTCGCTCGACTCGCTTCGCAAACAAGCGAAGAAACTCGCCCGCGACGCCGCCGCCGGAAACGGCGAAGCGATTGCCCGCGTCCACGCTCAGTTGCGGCGCGCAAACCTTCCACTCTCGAACCGCGACGCACAGCTCGTCATCGCGCGCGAATACGGATTCGCTGGTTGGCAGGATCTGATAGCTGAAGTCCAGAAGCGCGTCGGCAACGCGCTCGAGTGGGCGGCGTCACAGGCAAAGGTTGCGATACACAACGAGGACCACGAACGGCTACGCGCGTTGGTGGCGGATTATCCGGCGCTCGTCTCGTGGCGCGATGGCGATCAGACGTTGCTCGACTCCACCACGTCCTACGCCATGGATTGTTGGGACCCGGAGCGAGAGCGCACTTATACTCGGCCGGTGGCTGCAGAGATGCTGATCGACGCGGGCGCGACCGTCGAGCGCAAGACGTGGATGCACGTGATCAAAACAGGCGCGTCCGGAATGCTGCAGTTGTTCGCGCGAAAGAATGCGTTGCCGCGGACGCTCTCGGTTCTCGCCGCGCTGGGTGACGACGCGGCGGTGCGCGAGTGGGTGGACGACCCCCATGAGAGCGAATCGGATGATGAGCAGATTGTCATCAACCGTGCGCTCATGATCGCGTGCCGGTGGAAGCACGCCGACATCGCGCTGCGGCTCCTCGAGCGCGCGATCGCGACCGATCCAGCGCTTGGCCGTCGCATCGATCGCTGGCAGAGTCGGGCGGCATTCATCGAGTTCCTAATACAACAGCCGGGTCTCTTGTGGCAGGAACCCGAGCTGACGCCCTGGGAGACGTTTGTAATCTCTCAACTGGCCAATGCTCGCGATCGCACCGATCTGCCGGCGTTTCATCGTTGGCTCGACGAAGAGCCGTGGGTGCTTCAACCGGCCTTCATCCACGTGCAGATCGGGTTAATGCTGCCCGCGTGTTATGAGAAGGATCGCGAAGCGTTCATCGTGGCCCTGCTGGAGCGCGATCCGGCGCTTCTTCACATTGACCCTCCGCCGACGCCGCGGTTGTCGCTCTTCGCCCAGGCGCTGTCGTATGGAAACGGACATCTCGTGCCACTCCTCCAGCGCATCTGGCAGCTGCCGAACGACTTGCCGCACGCCGCTGGCGTTGGCGACGCGGCCGCTGTGGCGCGTTGGTTCGACGCCAGCGGCCGGCCCGCTCTCGGATCGCTCGCGCACCACTACCCGCACAGCGATCCGCAATTCCCACGTGCCGACCTGCACTGGGGACCTCCGACGATTCAGCAGGTGCTGGACAACGCGCTCGCATGGGCAGTTCTGAACAAGCACTTCGAGATCGCGACGTTTCTCCTGGAGCGCGGCGCCAACATCAACACCGACTGGGCGACGCACGAGCCGGCGAGCATTCTTCACGAAGCGGCGATTCAGGGAAATGTCGACGCCGTGAGATTTCTCATCGATCACGGCGCCGATCTGGCGATGACAGACTACCGCTACCAGTCCACCGCAGAGGGGTGGGCGCGGTATGGATCACATGATGAGCGAATGGCGGATCTGCTGGCGACGGCTGCCGCGGAGCGCGCTCGTGAAAACGCGTAGCGACCGATCGCGGCGTCAGGGGTTGTACTGGCGGATGATCGAGGCGCGAAGGTGCTCGAATTCTCTCTTCGAGAGCTGCCCGTCCTTGAACAGTCGGTTCGCCTCGCGGAGCTGGCCAGCCAGAATGGCGCCCGGACTGCGACGATACGCGCGAAAAACGCTGGCGCCGCCGAGTGCTGCCAACAAGCTGCCAGCGCCCGCTGCAACCCAGTGTGCGGGAAGCAACGCGGGAAACGCGAGCTCGAACATATGCCCCGCCGCCGCGCCGAGAGTGCCCCACGCTGCCAGCGTGAGCACTCTTCGCGTTATGCCGTCGCGGACCTTCTCCTCGTTTTCAGGCTTTGCCATGGGAGCAAAAACTGGTCATTGGTTGGAGCTTTGTGCGAGGCTAATTGGCAAGGCCTGTGGGAGCCAAGCGGGCGTCGTCGGCACTCCATCGTCCTGTGTCTCGCCCGATGCTCCCGCCTCAGCGAGCTCGCTGGCAAACGAGAGGAGGGATGCCGGGATACGTTGCGGCGGCGGGTTGAAGTACGACCATGCGGCATCGAAGATGAGAATGCCAAGGGCCGCCGCGACCGCCAGTCCCCACCAGGTCTCTGAAAGCGCCTGGACAACCTGCGGGGCGAACAGGTCGCCTCGACTCGCCTGGATTGAGAAGTATTTGAACAGTCCGAGAACACCCGCGACGAGTGGCACGACCACGAGTGCGCGACCGCCCCGCGAGTTTTGTTGCTCGGTGATGTCCTGAACCAGGCGACGCAGGTCCAGCGCGGTGAACGTCGATGGAATAACGATCTGCGGGTTGAGCCAGTGAGCTTCCGAGAAGACTTCGACCGCCATCCTGGCGAGCGTGCTGTCTCTTTCGGACGGGGTCAGTTCCCAAAAGTGCCGTTCATGTTCGATGGCCTCGGGAGCGGACATAGGTCTCCGTATGGTTGGCAGGTCTACGTTAGACATTGGCAAACGATGACGCGTTGCGCCAGCACCTCGCCGCAATTCTTTCTTTTGACGGCGTCGAGTCACTCATTACAATTGCCTCGATCGTACCGAGGTCAACGCGCGCGCCACTCGAGCGCCGTGCCCCCTGGAACCAGACGCCTTCGGTTGCGCGAGCGCAACTCGTCGAGCAAACGGAACAGTTCGAGATTCGAAACGTTTCGTCGAATGTCCCAGTTGCTTCGGATGCTTCTTCATTTTCGCTGCGAAAGATAATCGTTCGCCGGTATCGTGCACCGGCGCCCGACGCCTCCTCTTGACAGCTACAGGAACGGCGCGCAGGTTCGTTTCCTCGGCCATCGATAGGAGACGGGCGCAATGACCTCTCGCACCCAAACCGACGCCCTTCGCGGTTCGCTCGACCTGCTCGTGCTCAAGACGCTGTCGCTCGAGCCCATGCACGGCTGGGGAATCAGCCAGCGCATTCAGCAGATGTCGAAGGGCGTCCTCGACGTGAACCAGGGCTCGCTGTATCCGGCGCTCCAGCGCCTCGAGACGAGCGGCGTAATCACGAGCGAATGGGGCACGACCGACAACAACCGCCGCGCACGCTACTACCGGATTACCGCTGTCGGCCGTCGCGCACTCGGCGAAGAGCTCGAGAGCTGGCGGCGCTTCGCGACAGGTCTGGAAGCCGTTCTCCGGGCGACATGAGCGACCACGAACGGAGCATCTGATGAGACTGATCGATGTGATGCGCGCTCGGTTCGCACTCGTGTTTCGCCGGCGTGCCGCCGAGCAGCGCATGAACGAAGAGATCGCCTTCCACGTCGAGATGGAAGCAGAGCGCCTCGTGCGCGAGGAGGGGCTCGCACCCGCCGAAGCGCGGCGTCGGGCATATGTCGCCTTCGGCGGCGTAGAGAAGCACAAGGAAGCGCTCCGCGATGGGCGAGGACTCGGGTGGTTGGCTGGGTTCTCGCTCGATCTCAAGCTTGGTGCGAGAATGCTCATCAAATATCCCGGATTGACGATCGTGGGCGTCGCTGGGATGTCCGTCGCCGTGGCGATCGGCGCGGTGTCGTTCAGCGCCATCTATGCCGTAGTCGATGGATCATTGCCGTTCGCAGATGGCGACCGCATTGTCGCGATTCAAAGCCGGAACGTTCGCACGGGGGAGGAAAATCGGACGCACTTGAATGACCTCGGCACCTGGCGTGAGGCGCTGTCGTCCGTCGAGGAGCTTGGCGCCTACCGCACGATCGATCGCAACGTCATCACGCGCGACGGCCGCTCCGAATCGATGCGCGTCGCGGAGATGAGCGCGTCGGGTTTCCGCGTGGCCGGGGTCTCGCCGCTCATGGGGCGCTATTTGACCGCGGACGACGAGCGCATCGGCGCGCCGCCGGTCGTCGTCGTCGGCTTCGACGTCTGGCAGACTCGCCTGTCGGGTAGGGCAGACGTCGTCGGACAGACGCTGTGGCTTGGAGCGACGGCGCACACCATCGTCGGCGTCATGCCGAAAGGTTTCGCGTTTCCGATCAACAATCGTATCTGGACGCCGCTGCGCCTCGCTCCGACAATGTTCGAGCCGGGTCACGCGCCGCCCATCGAGGTGTTTGGCCGTCTGGCCGCGGGCGCGTCGATGGCCGATGCGCAACTGCAGTTGAACACCATTGAACGCCGGCTCGCCGCGGCCGACTCGGCGACATACGGGCACGTCCGCGCACGCGTGGTTCCGTATACGCGAGCATTCCTCGAATCTCCAGAGATTCCTTGGGTGCTGCACTCTGTTCAGGTGCTCATTAGTACATTGCTATTGGTCATTGGCACCAACGTGGCCGTTCTCGTCTACGCGCGAACGGCCAGCCGCGCGGGGGAAATCGCCGTGCGCATCGCGTTGGGCGCGAGTCGCGGTCGCGTCGTCGCACAACTCTTCGCCGAGGCGCTCGTGCTTTCCGCGCTGGCGGCGGCGGTCGGCCTCGTGATCGCACAGGTCGCCCTTCAAGACATCAACGCCGTGCTCGCGCGAATGGGAGGAGAACAGCTTCCGTTCTGGATGCACTTCACCATCACACCGGGTGTGGTGGCGTACGTCGCCGGTCTTGCCGTGCTCGGAGCGATCATCGTTGGAGTCGTGCCCGCGATGAAAGCGACGGGGACACGCGTACACGCCAACCTGCAGGAGTTGGGATCGACGGGAGCGGCGGTTCGACTCGGGCGATCGTGGACGGTGATGATCGTCGCGCAAGTGGCAGCAGCGGTCATTGGAATTCCGTTTGCGGCAACAGCGGTCCGAGGCATCCGCGTGGCGGTGGATCCGCGTTTTGCGACGAGCGAGTTTCTCGTCGCTCGACTGTTCATCGAAGGCGGAGATGAAACGGTCGTGGCGACGCGGACGGTGGCGGGCAAAGTCGCGCACCTCGGCGCTGAACCGAGGGCGCGTCCTGATGACGACCGCGAGCTCACGGCGCGCTTCGCGAATCTTCGCGCCGAGTTGGTGCGACGTCTGTCGGCTTCACCGGGGATCGTCCGTGTGGTCGCCTCATCGTCCATCCTTGGCGACGAACGCCAAGCGGGATATGAAGTCGACGCGGATCCGGCGGCGGGCCCGAACGGCGCACCGACGAACCGTGGGTTTCGCGTCAACGGAGTAGAGCCGGACTATTTCGACGCGTTCGACGTTCCGATCCTTCTGGGCCGGCGCTTCACGGCCGGTGACGCGACGGCGTCGATCAAACCCGTGATCGTCAATCAGTCCTTCGTCGACAAGTACCTGAGTGGCGTCAATCCGCTCGGCCGGCGTGTGCGGCCCTCGACGAGTGGACGCCGCGGCGACGAGCGCAAACCGCCCTGGCAGACGATTGTCGGCGTGGTCGCCGACTTTCCGACGTTGAGCGACACGAGCTTGGGGCTCGAGACCCGGATGTTCGTGCCACTCGATGCGAGTGAAGAACAGTCGCTCGTGCTCAACGTGCGCGTGGCCGGAGGCGATCCCGCGAGGGTGACACAGTCCCTGCGTGATGCCACGCTGGCGGTGAGTCCTTCGCTTCGCGTGGTTGGCGTCGCGCCGCTCGTCGATCGGATGAACGAGGCGATAGCGCCGACGCGGATCGGGTTGACCGCGTTGCTGCTCGTCGTCGCGAGTGTGGTGATCCTCTCCGCCGCCGGTATGTATGCGCTCATGTCCGTCATGGTCACGCGTCGCCGTCGTGAAATCGGGATTCGCGTCGCGCTCGGGGCAGGGGGGGCGCGCGTCATCATGAGTGTTCTCATACGGGCAGTCGTGCAGATTGGCATCGGCGTGGCCGTCGGCATCGCCGTGCTCTTCCTCATGATCGCTGGTCCTCGCGGAGGAAGACTGACAACCGGCGAATGTGTCAATCTGCTCACGGTCGTCGGCTTGTTTACGCTCGTGGGCCTCTTCGCGGCAATCGGTCCGGCGCGACGTGCGCTACGAATTCAGCCAACCGAGGCACTCAGAGTGGAGTAGCGGGCCCGATGCACGAGCGACGGCATCCTCACGCTCCGCCATCGTTCGGGTCGTCGGTCTCGAGTGACGCCTCACGCCGGCGGGTGATGACCTTGCACAGCTCGGCCCCGTAGAACAGGGCCTGAGCACCCATGTTCACCAACACCAGCACCGGCAGCAGCGCTCCGATCGCGTTGTAGGCGTTTCGGCTTTCACCGGCGAACCGATGGTAGAGTGGAATGACCTCGGACGCGACAACCCAGATTCCAGCACACCAGAGTATGGCGGGCAGGATGTCGCGCCAACGAACCGCTCTCGGCGGAAGCACTTTCAGCAGCGCACCGTAGGTGATCGCCGCGAGTGCAAAGGAGCTCAGCACCGCCACAAGCATCCCGACCCCGGGGAGATTCGGCACCCGGGTGAGGAGCCGGGCGAGCCATCGGAACGCGGCGATGACGATCACTCCTAGCAGAAGGAGGCCGCCGCCGCCCAAGGTGATGACGAACGCGATGATCCATTCACGAATGATCGTGAATACTCGAAGACGGATTGGTCCGGCAACCGATGGTGGCTCGTAGTGCCACACGGCGCGAAAGGTCATGCGCAGATGGCGAAACAGCAGCGACGCGGCCACGAGCATGCCGAAGACGCCGATGACGGTCACAACGATCGAGTCGCGCTGGAGGCCATCCAGCAGACGCGTGATCATTGCCGGTAGCTGCGATCCGAACCGCGTCTCGATGGTCATGAGCATCTGGCGCTCGAGCTCCACCGCCGTCGTGGAGTAGCGCAGTAACAGCCCGAGCGTCGCGAGCAGCAACAGAAGCATCGGGACGAGACAGATCGCCGCGTAATAGATGATCGCGACCGCGAGGTAGCGCGCGCGATCGCGCTGATACTCGATCCACGCGTCGTGCAGCAACCCGGCGATGGCTCGGACCTTCCCGGCGATGGCCATGATGAGTGTCTGCTAAATCCCCATGGCAGTTCCACGCCTGCCAGGCCGCAAGCTCGCGACAACGGCAACTGGTTGATGGGTCGCACGGGGCATACCAGTTCAGCGCCGGCAACGGCGAACCGTGCTGTGCGGGCCGCTCCTGCTGCGTCGGCTGGGGGGTGGACCCGTATCGCGCGTATTTGCGCGAGTGGTCCGCCTCGATCATCGTGAATCAGCGGCTACGCTGCTCGTCGTATCCACGACGCAATAGCGGGCGCGTCGTGGCGGTCGGGAACGAACCATGACAGCCGTCCAAAGCACGCTGGAATCCGGCACCACGGTGACGACGCGGTTGGCGAGATCATACCCAGGTGCCGTGACGTCGACGACATACGAGCCTGGCTTGGCCGCTCGAAGCGAAAGCGTCCCGTCACCGTTGAGGCGTCGCCACGCTGCGCTGACTCCCGTCACGCGGACGCGCGCCGATGGGAGGGGCTCGCCTGATTCAAGGGCGATGACGCGGCCACGAATCACGAGGCTGCGGCTGCCGCTGCTCTGCACAGCGACAATCGACGCACTGGGCTCCGGTGGAAGGCACTGAACGACGCGACAGCCGGCGTTCATCCCAGCACCCAGGAGCACGACAGACTGCCAGACCACGGTACGGAGTAAGGGCACAGTGTCCCAATGAAAAGGCTGACTGCGGTACGCCAGCTCAGGCGCGAACGAACCAATAGAAGCGCGGGCTCAGCGGCGCAATCCGTGAGTCTCGAAGAAGCGGTGTTGAGTTCGACGGCCGGGAATGCCTCGCTCCGCCTCTGCGGTTCGTTGCGAGTATACTTTGTGCGGCGAACAATCGTATGCGTCTCGGAAGGCACGTGGGGCGGACGGCGCCGTCCCAAGATGCGACGCCATCGGCGCCGAGACAGGCAGCGATCGTGTTGGCCAGCTTCGCGATCGCCGCATGGGTAACGTGGCAGCTCACGCCGATCATCGGACGCGCGGTCGCGTTTCCGCTGGTCTACCTCGCCCTTGCGCTGTCCACCGGCGTCGCCGGCTTGAGGGGCGGCATCTTCGGGTTCCTCGTCGGCTTTGTGATCATGGCGACGATCATGTTGCCCCGTTCTCGGATCGGGGGCGTCCGGAATCCGAACGAGCCGTACGTGCTCATCGCGTACACCGTCACGTCCACGCTCATCATCGCGGCGGTGAGCGCCATGCGGCAGGCGCGTCTTCGCGCTCACAATGCACGTACGGATCTCGCCCGCGCAAACACGGAGCTCGAGCATGCGAACGAGGCGCTCGGGCAGGCGCTGGACGAGGCGAATGGCGCGCGCACGGAGGCCGTCGAGCGCGCAGACCGCCTCCGGCTCCTCGACGAAGCGAGTAGCATTCTCGCATCCTCGCTCGACTATGAGGCGACGATCGCCGCGACGGCACGCCTGATGGTGCCGACGATCGCCGACTGGTGCAGCGTCGACGTTCTCGTGGAGGGTGAAATCAAGCAACTCGGGGTGGCGCAGCTCGATGCGCCCGAGTTTCGTCGCATGAGCGAGGTCCGCGCGCGCTCGGCCCTTTCTCCGGATGCGTCGACGGGATTGGCGCAGGTGATTCGAACCGGCGAGCCGCAGGTCATCTCGGAAATGACCGACATGTATCTCGCCAAGCAGGCGCGCAGTCCGGAGCACCTCGCGGCCATGCGCGCGATCGGTGTTGGATCGTCGGCGATGATCGTCCCCATGATCGCGCGCCGGCAAGTCATCGGCGCATTGACCATGGCCAGAACGCGTGACCGTCGTCCGTTTGATGACGGGGCGCTCGACTTGGCGCGTGATGTCGCGCGACGCGCGGCCTTGGCGATCGACAATGCCCGTCTCTATCAAAGGGCCGTCGCCGCGAACGAAGCGAAGTCGAACTTTCTTGCCACGATGAGCCACGAGCTGCGAACGCCGCTGACGGCCGTGATCGGCTATCAGGAGTTGCTCGTCGAAGGTATTACGGGGCCCATCACCGATGCACAGCGGCAACAGCTGGCCCGAATCAAAGCGAGTGCTCGGCAACTGCTCTCGTTGATCGATGAGATCCTGCTCTATGCACGCATCGAGGCCGGCGTCGAATCGGTGGACTTCGCCCGAGTGCGTGCGAAGGCCGTCGTGGACGACGCAATGACTGTGGTAGTGCCACTTGCAAACGCTCGGCACCTCTCACTCGTCACGGACGAGATCGATTCGGAACTTGCGCTCAACACCGACAGCGGAAAGCTGAGACAGATGCTCGTCAACCTGCTTGGAAACGCCGTGAAGTTCACCGAGCGGGGCGGAATTACGGTGCGCGCGTTCGCCCGTGGCGGTGATGTCGTGTTCGAGGTTCAGGACACCGGCATCGGCATCGCATCGGAGCATTTCGAGCACATCTTCGAGGCGTTCTGGCAGGTCGAAGAAGCTCGGACGCGCAGGGCCGGCGGCAGTGGGCTCGGACTCAGCACGACGCGGCAGCTGGCACGGACGCTCGGGGGCGACGTGACGGTAGAGAGTCAACCAGGCGTGGGCAGCACGTTCCGGATCGTGTTGCCGGGCAGTCGACATGTCGAGTCCACAAGTCGGCCGCAGCAGAGGAAGGCGAGCTAACCGGCTTCTCCCTCCGGCGCTTCGGACCTCCGGTCGAAGTTCCGCGACTCTAGATTTCTCGCCATCATTCACGCCATGAGATACGCAATGCTGGATTCCGGCTCGTCAGCACGCGTCGGGGCGCTGCTTACCGTAGTCACGTTGGTCGCCGCGTGTACGCCTGCAGCCAACCCGGGGCCCGCTCCCGTCGCGCAGCAGGCGGCTGACGTGTCGCCGCTCACTCGCGCCCAGGTTCTCCTCGGTGAATACGGACGCTACCGCGCCAACAACGACTTGTTGTATTACCACCTCGATGTCCGACTCGACCCGGACAAGAAATTCCTCAGCGGGACGAACACGATCCGCTTCCGCATGTTGTCCGACGACAATCGCATCCAGATCGACCTGCACCCCGCGCTGAACGTCGACAGCATCATGCTCGGGCACACGGCGCTCAAGTACACGCGCGAGGAGCGCGCGGTGTTCATCGATTTTCCGGAACCACTCAAGAAGGGAGGAGCGGTATCCATCGATTTCTATTACTCCGGTACGCCCGCGGAGACCGGGCGGGGAGGAGGCGGCGTCACGTTTCGGAAAGACGCAAACGGCAAACACTTCATCAACACCGTTTGCGAGGGCACCGGCTCGAGTACGTGGTGGCCGAGCAAGGATCAGTGGCGCGACGAAGTCGACAGCGCGGACATCAGCGTCGCCGTCCCGAACGGCCTCACCGACGTGTCGAACGGCGTCTTTGTCGGCAAGAAAGACCTGGGTGATGGCTACACGCGATGGGATTGGGCGGTGCGCTCGCCGATCAACTCGTACAACGTGTCGATGAACATCGGTGACTATGTCCATTTCACCGACACGTACAAGGACATGACGTTGAACTTCTACGTCTTGTCCGACAGCTTGGCCAAGGCACAAGCGCAGTTCAGCCAAGCCAAAGGCATGTTGGGGGCGTACGAGCATTACTTCGGCGAATATCCGTTCAAGAAAGACGGCTACAAGCTCGTCGAGGCGAGCAACGCGGGCATGGAGCATCAGAGCGCCGTGACATACGGGAATGGCTTCACGAACGGCTACGGCGGTCGGGACTGGACGGGGGTCGGCATCAGCCCGCGGTTCGATTTCATCATCATCCACGAAAGCGGACACGAATGGTTCGGGAACGCTGTGTCGGCGGCGGACCGGTCCGACATGTGGATCCACGAGGGCTGGACGACGTACTTAGAGAACTTGTATGTCGAGTACACGTACGGGTACGCCGACGCGCTCAAATACGTGAACGGCTACAAGACCAAGGTCCAGAATCGACAGCCCATCATCCCGCCCGGTGGCATGATGCGCACGCCGCCGCAGGACATGTACTTCAAGGGCGCGCTCATGTTGAACACGCTGCGCAACGTCGTGAACGACGACGCGCGCTGGTTCACGCTGCTCCACGACCTCTTTCAGCACTTCAAGTATCAGAACATCACCACCGAGCAGCTCGTTCAATACTTCAATCAGCAAACTGGCAAGAACCTGACGCCGATCTTCGATCAATATCTGCGGCACACGGCGTTGCCGACGCTCGAGCTCAAGTTCGACGACGCGGCAGGCACGGTGGCCTATCGGTGGCAGGCCGACGAACCCGGGTTTGCGATGCCCATTCGCGTCGGCACCCCGGACGCTTGGCAGATCATTCAGCCGACGACCACAGCGTGGAAGACGCTGCGGTCGCCGCTGAAGAAAGACGCATTTGCGGTGGCGACGGATCTCTATTTCGTGAACGTCACCAAGCAGTAGGAACGAAAGAGCAGATCCCTCGCTGCGCTCGGGATGACTACCGACAGCCCGGCATCTTGAACGCGCCGATCTTCGTCGAGTAGCTCGTCGCGTCCTTCTTGAAGTAGTCGCCGACGTACCACACGGTGCAGTCGTCGTCGGGATCGAGGGCGGTCGTGGTGTAATCCTCCCACCGCAGCGTGGTCGTCTGCGCGCCCTCGCCAGTCGCAAGGATCGTCTCCGCGAACGTGAGCTGACCGAGCGGATCGTTGGCTTGCCTGCCGGAGAAGCGCTGGCCAGCGAAGTCCTTGGGACCGCCGAACGAGTACCCGATGCCCATGTTGCCGAATTTGTCGATCGTGCCACTCGCCATCCAGCGATAGTTGCCATCGCCGAGATACGTGCCCTGCTGGTGCAGCGTGACCTCGCGCGTCTTCTCATTCACCCGGAACTCGTACCAGCGAACGCCGCCGCCGCCGGCTGCCGTCGCGATCGAGTGTGTGGCAAGAATCGACTCGTGATCGCCGAGCCGGCGATAGACGAGCCGAGACATGATCTTGTCGCCCTGTGAATCGAGCCGGCGTTCCACACCAGGCTGCGGTACACAATTCGTGAGCTGTCCGCCGCAGAGATATGAATAGGGCGCGACTTTGATCGCCGTCGGTCCGTCGATCTTCGTCTTCGCCGGATCTTTCCAATCGACATGGAACTTCCACACGTTCACGACGCTGTCCGCCAACAATGTGTCGAGCTGTCGGCCGCCGCCCGCGATCAGGATGTTCGGCGCGCCCTTGGGCGGCAGAGCTTTGCCGTCGATGTCCGCATTGTTGAAGAAATTCACATTCTCGACGATGATGCATTGCTCCGTTGCCGGCTTGCCTTGCAACATCGCGTTGCGATCGGCGACACACGCGTGCTTCTGCGTCGCGACCGTCGGCGAAATGCGGTTGTCGCTCGTGCTGGTGGGGATGTAGTAGCCATCGGGCCAGATCGCGGGACGCGGATAGTCCGGGAAATACGGCCGCAGGAACTCATAGCGGTAATACGAGCCGAGCGGATCCGACGAAGTGCTGACCGCGTAGCACATCGAGTAGGGGCCCTGCGGGCCTTGCGGCGCGCCTGCTCCGCGGCCACCACGCCCACGTCCACCGCGGCCAGCCGTGTCAGCGGGATTTGGTGGTGGCGGCGGTGGCGGAACGAACATCGTCTCTGCCTTGCCCGGCTGACCTGCAACACCGATCACGCTGGCGCGAGCGCCGTCCGCGGGGCCGAATGGAGTTGGTTGATCCTCGCGCACCGGTCCGCGTGAGAACAGCGGCAGAACGATGAGCCAGCGATCCGCGAGCTGATCGTAGCGCACGACGACGTCGCCCGAGTTCCGCGCCTCGCAGTTGCCGGTGAAGTTCTTGAAGACGTTGTTGGCCGGCACGGGGCCGAACAGCACCTTGCCTGTCGTGTCGTATTTCTTGCCCTTCTTGGTGAACACTGCGATGCCGCGCCCGTTCACGATTTGCATGATGTGATTTGGCCCGACGGCAAGTGCGTTGTCCGATGGATTGCCGCCGCGGCCGGTTCCGTTCGGTCCTTCGAAGCCAACGCCGAGACCATCGAAGCTGGTCACGAGTTTCGCGGCCGGTTTTGTCCCGGGCGCCATTTGCTCCACGTCGGCGCTGGCCCGCGAAACCTTCATGCGGATCGGAGTATTGGATCGACCGTTTTCTTGCTCCCGATCCGGTTCGGCTGCGTCGGGCTCGTCCTCGTCAGGAGGCGAAAGCGACAGCGGCTTTGACACGTCGGCGGCGACCGCCGGGTTGGTCGTGACGCGTCCGAACGTCGCTCCCGGCGATTGCTGGCTGGAACGGGTTCGCCAGGCGTACGCGCCGGCGAGTACAATGACTGCTACGGAGACCGCCGCAGCGGTGTTCACGAGTCGAGTGGCACCAGACATGTTGTGAGCGGGGAATGGGTCGTTGTGCAACTGGGACCGACGTCGAACTGCCCACGATTGTATAAAGTATGCGCTCGGGCAGGCGTCTCGGACACCCTCACGTCTCGGGTTCCAAATGCCAGATTCGGGAATTGGCCACCAGCAGCTGACGCTACTCTTCGATGGGCTGCTCGCGCTGCTCACCATCGCGCTCCTGCTGTCGCTCGTGCGGGTGCGCCGGCGCCATCGGCGGATGGTGCAGAAGGGCATGGCTAGCCGATCCGAATTGTGGTCGCGCCTTACGATCGCGCTTCTGGTCAACTTCGCCCTGCCCGTTGTCCTGCTGTATCTGACGTTCTACGTCCCCGCTTGGAAAACGCTGATCCAGCACCAACCCCGCCTCGGCTTTTGGCTCACGGCGATCGTCGTGGTCCTGTGCATCAAGGGCCTGGTGGAACTGCTACTCATCGGGAGCGTCTACCAGCAGTCGGAGGACGCCAAGTTTCTCGCCCGCACATCCGAGATTCGAACGCGAGTGGTTGTCGTCGGCGGCGGCATCGGTGGGCTCGCCGCGGCGCGACATCTCGATCAACGATTGGGCGGCCGGGACGACGTCGACGTCACCCTGGTGAACCGCGACAATTTTTTTCTTCTGAGCCCGCTCCTGTTCGAGGCCTGCTCCGGCGTCCTGGAGTTACGCCACTGCGCGCAGCCGATTCGACCCTGCCTTCGCCGCGTGCGGTTCATCGAGGCCACCGTCGACTCGGTCGACGCCGATCGGCGCATCGTGCACATCATCGGCGCAGATGACGCGCGACGCGAGCTTGCCTATGCACATCGTCGTTGCGCTCGGGGCCGCGACCAACCTTGCGCTGATTCCCGGATCGGAGCACGCGCGGACGTTCAAGACCGTCGCTGACGCGTTGATGCTTCGCAACCACGTGATAGAGCAACTCGAGCGCGCGCTCATCGAGCGCGATCCCGATCGACGCCGCGCGCTGCTCACCCTGACGGTCATCGGCGGAGGCCTGGTCGGCGTCGAGTTGCTCGGCGAGCTCACATCGTTCATCGACGACGAGCTGCGCTACTATCCGGGCATTCGTCGGGACGAGCTGCGCTACCATCTGTTCGAGGCGGGGAATCGCCTCCTGCCGGAGTCGAAGCCATTCCTTGCCGAATATGCCGAACGCCTGCTTTTTCGTCGCGGCGTCGAGCTCCACACCACAACTGCGGTGCAGGAGATCGGTCCGGCGTTCGTGCGTTGGGCCGACGGATGGGTCGAGTCACACACCATCGTGCTCGCAGCCGGCATCGTGCCGAGCGCTGTCTCGGCGGCGATGAGTGTCGCGCGCGATCGCCGCGGCCGTCTCACGACGGATCCGACGCTGCGAAGCACCAGCGATCCGCACGTCTGGGCGTTTGGCGATTGCGCGTCTACGCCAGCGCCGGATGGAAAGCCCTATCCGGCACTCGCGCAGCACGCGGTGCGCGCGGCCCGCGCGGCGGCACGCAACGTAGCTGCGGCCATCGACGGTCAGCCAACCAAGCCGTTCGTGTACGAGTCACTCGGCATGATGGCGGCGTTCGGACACACACGAGCCGCGTGTGATCTGCGCGGGATCAAGGTCACGGGTTTCCTCGCATGGTGGATCCGCCGCACGTATTACCTTTTTCAAATGCCGAGGTGGGACACGCGCTTCCGGATCGCGCTCGACTGGACCGTCTCGCTCTTCTCGAGGCCCGATCTCACGAAGATCGACCTGGCGGAGGAGCGGGAACAGGAGCAGCGGAATCGTGCGGCAAACGGCACGCTCACGCGCGGTTCTCATCGGATGTCCCCCGCGGGATCGTGAACGAGATCGACGTTCCTTCGCCGACGCGGCTCTCGACCCGGACCTTGCCGCCGTGCGCATCGACGATGCCCTTGACGATGGGTAATCCCAATCCCGTGCCCGCCTGCTCGGTTTTCTTCTCCTCGCTGTAACGATCGAACAAAAAGGGAAGAGCCTCTTTGGCGATGCCCGCTCCCGTGTCCTCTACGCGGAACAGCACTTCGCCGTTCTTCGGCGCCGCGCCTATCGTGATCCGGCCGTCTCTCTCGGTGAACTTCACGGCGTTGCCAACGAGATTCTCCAGCGCCTGAAAGAGCCGGTCGCGATCCGCGACAATTTTTCCGACGTCCGGTGCGATGTCCACGCGAAGCTCGATGCCCTTGGATGATACCAACGCCTCCTGCGACTTCGCGAAATCGGCGACAGCGTCGGCAACGCCGACCTGTGATCGATCAAGTGACAGCTCGCCCGTTTCGATCCGAGTGGCGTCGAGGAGATCTCGAATGAGACGCATCATGCGCTTCGCCGACCGTTCGAGCACCGCGCCAGAGTCCTTCGGTCCATGCGTCGCTGCGTACTCACCCGACTGCAAGAAATCGGCTTCCATGACAATCGCCCCGAGTGGGTTGCGCAGGTCGTGAGCAACGATCGCAAGCACGTCATCCCTTGCATGAATGGCTCGGCGCGCCGTCCGATGCAGGTTCGCATTCTCGATCAGGAGTGCGGTCCGCCGGCCGATCTCTTCTGCGAGAGGCAGATCGTCCGGCACGTAGTCGCGCGTCGATGACTCGAGGAGAAGCGCGCCGAGGCACACGTCGCCGGTGAGGAGCGGCACCGCCATGACCGACTTCAACTCGATTGATCGAAGCGCGCGAAGATGCTCTTCGCTATGCGCCAACGACGACAGCATCGAGGGATCCGCCTCTTTGAGCACCGAATGTTTGGTTGCAATCACCTCGCAGGCGGGGTGCCCGGGCGACGCGACGAACTCGTTTGCGAGGAGCAGGTCAGCGAACCACGAAAGCGATGGATCCCGAGTCACGGCTCGCGCTCGACGTATGGCTCCATCCTCTCCGCGGATGTACAGCACCGCCACGTCGGCGAGATTCTGCGCCATCAGCGTCACGATGCGCGTGATCGTCTCCTCGTAATCGAGGCGGGACGCGAGCAACTGTCCGGTTTCGGCCAGCAGTCGCTGGTCGCTCTCGATCCGTTTCTGCTTCGTTGCATCACGAACGGTGACCGTGAGAATCGTCTGCGACTCGATGTGGAGCTTCGCGATCGCCGCATCGGCGGGGAATTCCTCGCCGTTCTTGCGGCGTCCGAAGATCTCGAGATCACGCTCGCCCATCCTTCGTGCGCCATCCGGGCCATTCGCGAACCTTGCGACGTGCTCTCGGTGTCTCTCCCGAAATCGTTCCGGCATCAGCATCTCGATCGGGCGTCCGAGAACTTCCTCGCGGTCGTAGCCGAAGATCTTTCCGGCGCCGTCGTTCCAGAGTGCGATCCGACGCTCGCCATCCAGGACGATGACGGCATCAGCGGAGATCGACAGGATCCCCGAGAACTTTGCCTCCGACAGCCGCAGGGCGTTCTCAGTCTGGAAGCGCTCGAGAACGTCCGCCGTCTCACTTGCCAGAAGATCCAAGAGCCGGAGCGACCGATGGTTGGGTCGGTGCGGCTTCCTGAAATGCGTCGAGATCATACCGAGCGGCGTTGCATTGCGCCCGATGAGCGGCGTCGATTGAAGGGCACGGATGCCAGCTTTCAGCTGAACCTCTCGCGCCTCCGTCCCGACGAAGCTCGGGTCGCTCGCGACGTCCTCGGCAATGACTCGTTTGCGGCGATCAGATGACGCGGCGAAGGCGCCGACGTCCAGTGGCACCTTCTTCCAGAAGTCCAACCACCAGTCTGGTAGGCCGCGATGAGACACGATCTCGAGCTTCGACGATTCGGTATCCAGAATCTGAACGATGCCAGAGTCGGCCTCGGTGATCGCGATGGCCGCGTCGAGAACCTCTTCCAGAATTTGACTCGATGGTTTATCGCCGAGATAGAGTGCGCTGACGCGGTGCAATCGCCCTAAACCGGCGAGCTCGAGCAGCCGCTCGTGCTCGAGCTGCTCGCGCGATCCCATCTCATTCTGCAGCTTTTGGGTCGTCTGCCACGCTTCCTCGTAGAGTCGCGCATTGTCCAGCGCCAGGGCCATGCGGTTCGCCAAGTCCTGCGCGAACGGAAGGTCCGCCGATGCGTAGTGGCGGTTCGACTCGGCTTCGACCAGCGTGAGTGAGCCGAACGTGCGGCCTCGCGCCGTGAGTGGGACGACGATGAATGACCGCACGCCGGCGGCTTGCAACATCCTTCCGTATTCTTCGTCGTACCCGAGGCGCGCGATCTCATCGGTCGAGACGTCGGAGACAACCATGGCCCTCCCCGACGCAAGCACCTCGGTGACCGGCGTCCGTCGGTCCGGGTTCGCCCAGGCCTGCTTCACGCGATCAGCGAGCGTGAGCTGCTTCACCGGGTCGGCGAAGATCACGATTGGACGCTCCATCGCGCCGTCCGAGCGAAGATCGATCGCGCATGCGTCCGCGAACGCCGGCACCGCGCTGTGCGCAGCCGCCTCGAGCGCGGAGCGGTGGTCGAGCTGGGACGTGAGAAGCATCCCCGCATCAGAGAGCAACCGTAGCCGTTCTTCGAGCTCCTTGAGATCTGTGATGTCGATGAAGGCGGTGCGGCAGGCTGTCACGATGCCCCGCGAATCGGTTACCGGATCGCTCACGAGCCGAAGGGTGCGGATACCGCCAGTTCGGTGCGTCAGCGCGAGTTCGCTGACGACTTGCTCCGTCGGCTGTACACAGGCGCGCATGTGGGCGAGGAATCGGTCTTCGTGCTCGAGTGATGCGACGGACGTAAACGCGCGCCCCAGAAGCTCCTCCCTCGGCACTCCGATGAGCGCAGCGGCGGTGAGGTTGATCTCTCGGATCCTCCCGTCTTTATCGAGCGTGCAATACCCGACCGGCGCGCGGTCATAGAGCGCCGTCATCTCGTTCAGGCGCCTTCGAACTGTGCGGACCTCTTCGATCACCTCCTCTTTGGACATCGCGTCGAGCGGCTTCGCATCAGTCGCGTCGTCCTCGGGCGGGCTCTCATCCATTGTTTTCGGTTCAATCTGCTGACCCCGCTGGACGGGCGCGGGTGTCGCTCATTCGAAGCCGAGGGGCATACGTCGTACCAGAGGCGTTTGCGCCCTTAGGACCGTGGACGGTCGAACATATCAGGGTCGTCGCCGCCGTCTACGCGATGGCGAGGCTGGCCTCAACGAACGCTCGCCGGGCCGTTGGTCGGCTGCGAGGTCGAAATCTCGGGGGGAATGCGTGGCTCGACACGCACTCCCCCCGACTCGATCACCGCGTTCGGACGACGATCATCCGCCAGCAGTGAATGATGATGAGCGTTACTGAATGAGAGCGGTTTACTTCTCGGAGGAACCACGGCCGCCGCGACGGCCTGTGCGCGGAGTGGGCGCCCAAGCGGCGGTATCCGCCGCCGTGGCGGGACCGATCTTGCCTTCGGCGGACTTGAGCAACGACCCCGGATCGTAGACGCGTCCGGCCTTGATGACGACGCGCGGATTGCGAACGCGCTTGATGTCTCGCAGCGGGTCGCCGCGCAGGACCACGAGATCCGCCCACTTGCCGGCTTCAATCGTGCCGAGGCGGTCGCCGACACCCATCGCGCGTGCGCTGTTGATCGTCGCGATTTTTAGCACCCACCAGTTCGGGATGCCCGACACGGAGTAGGCGTACATCTCGCGCGCTGCGGAGAAGGGCGTGAACCACTGGCCCCAACTCGGATGATCAGTGCCGAGCGTCATGAGATCGCCGCCGCCGGCGTCGAAGAACGCTTTGATCTCCTTTCGCTTTACGTAATAGATCTTTTCGAACTGCACGTTGTTGGTGCGCGACGGACGTTTGGCGAGCGCGTCGCGCATGTACGGTGTCAGAAACCGGCGCTCGTCACCGGCGTAGTACTCGGTGAGCACCGTGTCCTTGGCGCCATACATACCGTAGGTGCTCAACGTGGCATCGAAGTATGTGTGATGTGTAATGAACAGCGCGGCGATCTTCTTGAAGGCCGGTGTGTCGAACGTCATGTCCTCGTACGATGCGTACGCGGATTTGTCGGGAGTGAACGCATCGCCGCCCATGAAATGCTCGATGCGATCGATACCCATGATGACGGCGTCGCGCGGATTCACACTGTTCCGATTGCCGGAGTCTAGATGACCCGTCACGGTCAGTCCGTGAAAGTGCGCGCGCTCGATCACTGCCTTCAACTCGTCGGGCGTGATGCCTTTGGTCTTGATGCCCTTGATGCCCATCTCGGCCCAATGGTCGATCTCGGCGTAGATCTGGTCGCGCGTGATTTCGGCGTTCCAGTGCGGGCGCGCGGTGCCGAAGTAAGGTCCGGAATTCATGAGGCGCGGACCGACGAGACCGCCGTTGTCGATCTTGAGGCGCAGGGCGCGCATGTCGTCCGGGTCCATCTCGCCCGCCGGGAAGGTCGACGTGACGCCGTTCGCGATGAACAGCGGTGGGTATGCGACTGTCTCATCCTTTCGGCCGGCGCCGAATAAATCCATGGCGTAGTGCGCATGGAGATCGAAGAAACCGGGAACGACGGTCTCAGTATCGGCGACCTGGACGCGTTGTGCGTCGGCCGCAGCAATGGAGAGGTCGCCGCCCACGCGCAAAATCTTGCCGGCGCGGATGAGAATTCCTGGGTTTCTCACACGGGTGTTGCTCGTCGACGCAAAGAGCCAACCGCCGGTGACGACGACGTCGCGTTCTTGAGCCGGCGCGAGGCTGGTGACCAACAACAACAGCAGCAGTGCTGTGCGCTTCATATTTGCGGGGACCTTCGTGAGGATGGTCGGACGGGGTCGTGGTAACGCGTGACAATGTCGTGCGCGGGGCATGGTGTCTAGGGATACTGTATCCGAGATCCGACCGAGCGTTACCGAGCAGGCTCAAAGCGGGAACGCGTCAGGCGAGGATGTCGTGGCCTGTGGGCTCCGATTGAGATTCACAGACCGGCATCGTTTAGCAGCATTCAGAGAAGTGAAATAGGATCCCTCGCGGACTCGGCGTTCGAGACGACGGCTCTCGAATCTTTCCGCGGGACCGTTGCCCTGGCCGAGTCTGGTACAGGTGTTATTGTTATGTTTCTTAAATAAAGAAGCATTGACAGATTCGTAAGCGAGCGATATGGCATTGTCAGGCGCCTCAGTGGCCAGTGCACTGATCGGCGTCCAGCCGTGGCAAGCGTAAGCGCACCGACCAAGACATCTCCATGCCGACGGAGGCAAGATGAGGTCGTCCGGGAAAGCTCGCGTTCGTCGAGGACACCGCGAAGAACGCGGGGCGGAGGTGGCGGCCCGTGAAACGACGGAGCGCGACCGACTCTTCGAGTTGGATGCGCTGGAACGGCTGCATCGTCTGACCATGATGTTCCTCGGCGGCGAGCCACCCAAGGTGATTCTCGAGGAGATTCTCCGCTCGGCGATCGCGGTCACCGAGGCCGATTTCGGCAACATCCAGATGCTCGATCCGAAATCGGAAGAGCTCGAGATCGTCGTGCATCGCGGATTCCCACAGTGGTGGCTGGATTATTGGAATCACGTGTCGAAGGGGACGGGCGTGTGCGGCACAGCCCTCAAGCGCGGCGAACGCGTCATCGTGGAGGACGTGGCGCACAGTCCCATCTTCGAGGGGACTCCCGCCGCCGAGATCCAGGAAAAAGCCGGCATTCGCGCGGTGCAATCGACTCCGCTGATGAGCCAACGGGGAACGATGCTCGGCATGATCTCCACGCACTTTAGACAACCAGGGCGGCCCTCCGACCATGCGCTCGCTCTGCTCGATCTGCTTGCGCGTCTGGCGGCCGACATCATCGAGCGTACGAAGGCGGAGGAGGCCATTCGTTTTTCCGAGGCGAGGTTCTCCGGCATCCTCAAAATCTCTGCGGACGCGATCATCTCGGTTGACGAGGCGCAGCGGATCACGCTCTGGAACACCGGCGCTGAAAAGACGTTCGGGTATTCCGCGGACGAAGTGATCGGGACTCCATTGGCGAGGATGATTCCCGAGCGGTTCCGCGAGGCCGTCGCTACGGGGATCAAGCAGTTTGCGTCGCAAGATGACGTTACGAGAAAGGTGGGCGGGCGCGGCATTCCGCTTTACGGCCTCCGCAAGGACGGCGAAGAGTTCCCTGTCGAGGGCTCCGTCTCGAAGCTCCGCATGGATGACACATTGACGCTCACCGCTTCGATACGGGATGTCACGCAGTCGCGGCGCCTGGAAGCCGAACAGCGCGTGCTCGCCGACCTCGGCCACGTGTTGTCGTCAACGTTGGATTATGAGAGCACGCTCACGAACATCGTCCGGCTGGCGGCCCGGGAGCTCGGCGAGCTCATCGCGCTGTACATCGTCGAGCGTGGCGACGTCCGTCGAGTGCGAGCGGCGAGCCGCCATCCTACCGATTCGCCCTGGTTCGCGGAGGTGCCGTCCGAAAATGAGCGAATCGTGGGACCGGAGCACCCGGCCCGGCAGGTGATTGTGTCGGGGAAACCGGTTCTGATGGAGATCTCGCCCGAAGTCCTTCAGACGCTCGCCATCGATCCGGATCATCGCCGCGCACTTGAGTCGGCGCATATCCGGTCCGCGATGGGCATCCCGCTCTGCATCGCGGACGAATGCCTCGGCGCTCTCATCATCCAGTCGTCGCGCGTCTACGGGCCCGAGGATCTTCGCCTTGCGCAAGAAGTCGGCAATCGCACGGCGCTCTTCGTCAAGAACGCCCGGTTGCACCAGATCGCGCGTCACGCGATTCAGGACCGCGACGACGTCCTGCGGATCGTCGCGCACGACCTGAAGAATCCTCTTTCGACGATCGTGATGGAGGCGGACCTTCTACGGCTCAACGAGCAGCTCGAGGACCATGGGCCGCAGGACATGGCCGACGCGATCACTCGCGCCGCGAATCGGATGACACGCCTCGTCCAAGATCTCCTCGATGTGAGCCACATGGATTCGGAGCCGCTCGACGTCACGCCGGCGCCGCTCTCCGCGTCCGCAGTCATATCCGATCTCGCGAAACTGCAGGAGCCGCTCGCATCCGCCGCCGGCTTGGATTTTCGCTGCGACGTGGCGACGGACGCTGGCGACGTGTTCGCCGATCGTGACCGCCTTTTGCAAGCGCTCGAGAATCTGGTGAGCAACGCGATACGGCACACGCCCCCTGGCGGGCGCGTCACGGTCGGAGCGAAGCGGAACGCCGATGTTGTCGTGTTCTCGGTGTCGGACACTGGCTCGGGAATTCCGGCGGACTCGCTGCCGTACGTGTTCGACCGCTTCGCAGAGAAGCGTCATGTCGACAAGGGAGGCACCGGACTCGGCTTGCCGATCGTGAAGGGCATCGTCGACGCCCACGGCGGGAACGTTTGGGCCGAGAGCAAGGTCGGTGTGGGCAGCACGTTCTATTTCAGCGTTCCAGCGTCGGCGTCGAGCACGTGACACGCGCGGCCTAATACCATCCGTTCTGAAGCTGGCTTCGGAGGCGCCAGGGCAAGGCGCGTTCGGTTCCGCCATCGGTGATCGAGAGTGCCGCGAGATCGACGATGTCGGCGCGGACATCTTGAACGACGCCGACTGGAGCGACACCACCCGAGGCCCGTCCGTGAATCCAGTTGGTGAGCACGATGACGACAAGGTCGCGCTCCGGATCGATCCACATCGATGTCCCAGTGAAACCTGTGTGTCCGAACGCGCGCGTGGACAGATACTGACCGCAGCTTCCATCGCCCGGACACGTTTGCCATCCAAGCGCACGCCATGCTGGACCAGGCTTCGTGAACGCGCGGACAGTGCTGTCGGCGAAGAGTCTCTTCCTCCCGACGACGCCTCTATCGAGCATGACCTGAGCGAACACCGCGAGGTCGCTTGCAGTGGAGAACAGTCCCGCGTTGCCCGCCACACCGCCCAGCGCGCGCGCCGTCGGGTCGTGCACGTCGCCGCGTGCGACGGCTGCCTCCGTGGGGGCGATGCGCCCGCGCAGCGAGGGGGCCGGCCGAAACGTCGTCGAGCGCATGCCGAGTGGCGCGTAAACCGCCCGCCGAACGAACTGATCGAGCGGCCTAAGCGTGATGCGTTCGATGACGAAGCCCATGACGTCGAGCCCGATGTCAGAATACTCATACTCCGAGCCCGGCGCGTGAACGAGGCTCGTCGCGAGCACGGCCTTCCGTCCCGACTCGGGCCGGCCGCTCTTCGGGAGATCACGTCCCGCTGGCAACCCCGATCGGTGCATCAGCAGATCGCGAATCGTGACTTCGTCCTTCGGTCCTCCGCTGAACGTCGGCAGGTAGTGTCTCACACGTTCGTCGAGCCGCAACTTTCGATGATCGACAAGGACCATCGCGGCCGCAGTCGTGGCGACGACTTTGGTCAGGGACGCAAGGTCATACATCGTCCGCTCGGCGTCGACCGCGACTCCCGATTGCCAGTCCAGCGTGCCGTAGCCGCGCTCCCAGACGATGCCGCCGTGCCTCGCGACGATCACCGCGGCGCCGGGGAAGCCACCGGCCCGAATGCCGCTGAGCACGACGTCGTCGATCAACGCCAGTCGCGACGAGGACATTCCTACTGACTCGGGCACCACGCGAGGCAAGGGCCGGCGCCCGTCTCTCTCGGGACCAGTTCCCGCACCCGCGACGGCGTTACTAGCGGGTGCAGCTGAACTGGAAAAAAGTGCGGCGACGGTGAGGAAGGGGAGCGAGAGACGCATCCGATCCGTTTTTCAGTCGCTCGTCATGATGAACAGCGGCGCGCCGTCGAAGTCGTAGATGGGCCGCAGTCGATCGGCGTTGTAGTACTTCTTCACGTCGACGACCTTCTTCTCCGACG
>Ga0126377_10000126_pt1 | contig 40624 bp, 56 predicted proteins | sample PanSoiMetPlot_22_FD_92647 | JGI IMG/M metagenome (GOLD analysis project Ga0126377, IMG submission 92647) | Tropical forest soil microbial communities from Panama - MetaG Plot_22 | ecosystem: Environmental > Terrestrial > Soil > Tropical forest > Bulk soil | place: Panama | collected 2016-02-17 | reverse complement strand
TGGTGGGTGGTGAATCATGGCTTTACCCCAGCCGAAATGTGCTACGTGCCGCCAACCGAGTAAGCACTAGAGCTGGTTCGTATCGCACGCATGTTCAACTCGCGGCGGACACCGGCGGACTGCCATACTGGCTGCTCCTGAGGACGTGAGGGAGACCAGCAAACCATGAGCGAAGGGAACGGGGACGGCCGAGGGTTCTCGATCATCGAGCAAAAGGCGGTGTCCGACACCTACGCCGACTCCGTGCAGTTCTTCATCAACGCGTGGGGTGTGACTCTTGAGTTCGGAGTCATCCAGCCGCCACCGCCGGGCTTCAAAGGTCAGGTTCCCCCAATCCCGCGCGTGCGTGTCCACATGAGCCCGCAGCATGCCAAAGCGATGGCGAAGGTGATGGTCAAAAACGTCCGCGCCTACGAGGAAGCGATGGGCAAAATCTCGTTGCCCGCCGAGCTGTATAAGCAGCTGGAGATCGAGGAGGACTGGTGACGATGATCGATCGTTCTGCCTCCACCGCAGTACCAGCTGCCGCCGGGCCACCCAGTGTGCACAGCACTGACAGGGTGTATCTTCCGACGCCAATCCGCATCAGCCCGACGACGACGAGTGCTCCTGCCCTGGTCAACCAGTCGTCGCTCGCCGACTTTCAACGCCACTACCTGATCCAGGGTCAACTCTCCGCGCGGTACTGGTTGAAGAAACCAGTGCTCGTTCTCGTGTTCATTGAGGGTGCGGAATTTGTGGCGGAACAGGAAGACCTGGGAATTCACGCCTTCGGGGATACTGTCGCCGAGGCGATCACAGGCCTTCGTGACGAAATTCTGGAGCATTACGAGCGGATGACCGAGCTCGGCGATCGCATTTCGGCGCGCTTGAAGCGTGAGCGCGAGGTGCTGGACAGCGTACTCGTACTCCTGGATGCCGACGCTTAAGACGGGGGCGCTCCGTTCCTGCCTGACGACCAAACTTCAGGCCACGCAAGTACGGGCAGGGCATCACGTTCGATTCGAGGTCTTCGATGATGAAGGCAATCTCGTGGCGCGGACACGCTTGTCGCATAGCTGGCGTGACAGCACGTCGCTGAGCGACCAGATGGCGAGCTCCATCAAGCGTGAGCTCAAGTTGGCCAAGGCATCCGAGCTCGACGCGCTCATAAGTTGCGAACTGTCTCGAGCGCAGTACCTCGAATTGGCGAAGCCATAGCGGTCACAAGCTGCCGATCCACGCGAGCAGCCGCGGCAGCACGATCAGGATGATCGCTACGGCGACGAGCGCGCCCACGAACAACAGCCCCAGGCTGTCGATCCGCTGCTCAACACGATCGCCGAGTGTGTTCGGGCGACGGCGACGATAGCCGATGCTCAGAGTGAAGTCGATGGTCATGCCCGAGTCGCGCTCGTCGCCTGGTACACGCTCGCGCTCCTCGTCCATGACAAGCTAGCTGTCACAGCAGCCGCGCGAGGGCGACTCCCGCGATCAGCCCGCCTAGCAGCAGCGGCACCTGGCCGACGGCGATGAAGACGACGGTCAGGATCAATATGACCAGGGCGATCACCCAGCCAACAGTGATTGCGGGCATGGCAAGGGTCATTGGCGTCGGCGTCCTTCCTGGGTTCAGTACATGGGCTCGAGCCCAAGCGCGACCGCGAGATTGGTGAATCGCCCGCTGTCGCGCCACCGGGCACCGGGGCAACTCGGCCGCGAGCTCGGGCTGATGCAGTGGTGGCCGAGCAACCACGTGATGCTCGGAAAGGTGCGCAACGCGAGCTGGCACACGGCCAGCGTCGAGGCGTACTGGGCGTTGCTCACCGGCGTGGCGCCCGAGCCCAGGTCCTCGGTCTCGATCGAGACCGTCTGTTGGTTGACGTTGTAGGGCAAGCCCGGCCAGGAGTTGCCCGACTCCAGGATGCCGTTGGCCCAGGCAGTGTCGCCGAGCTGTACGTACTGGTGGATCTGACCCTCGAGTCCGATGCCGTACTGCGAACTCACCTGCGCCGCGGGGTTAGAGAACCAGGCGTCGCAGCTGCGCAAGCTGCCGGCCATGGTGTGCACGACCAGGGCGATCACGGTCATGCCTGCGCGGCCGCGCGAGCAGTTCGGGCTGCCGATCCAGACGACGTTCGGCCGGGGTGGCGGCGGCGGGATCGGCCGCGGCGGCTCGGGTGCCAGCAGACCGGGACTCGTCCACAGCAGCGGTGTGGCGGTGGCCATCAGGCGTCGCTGGCCACGTAGGCGCCCTCTTCCTCGGACCACCCCAGCACGACGCCGCTGCTGAACGCCATCTGGAGTCCGACCGGGGTCTCGATCTCGCCGGTGACTGGTAGGCCAATCGGCTTGCCCTCGCTGCGCAGCTGGCGCCACAGCTGGAAGATGGGCGAGTCCGTGTTGCACGGGATGCCCGTCGCGTCCCACGCGCGGTCATCGATCCACGAGCCGGTCATGCCCCCTCCTTATTCTGGACACTCGATCAACAGGTAGGGCGCCCATACTTTGTTGGCCGCCACCTCGAACTGGATGACCAATCGATAGCGCTTCCGCGGCAGCAGGCTCGTGACCGTTGCCGTGACGTCGGTGCCGGCCACCGCGACCGTCCCGAGCAGCCCGATCGCCGAGTAGTCGGCGCCGTTGTCGATCTGAGTGAGCGATGCCTGCGCCCAGGCGATGCTCTCGCCGACGTCCAGGAGCTGCGTGGCATCGAACGTGAGCGGCAGCGTTTCCTGGCTGCCCATCAGAAAAATTTTCGGCGAAACCATGACTTGCGAACAGGCCATCTCAGCGCACCTCCACGGTGAATCGAGCGCCGCGGCGGCGCGCGGCGAAGACGTGCGAACGATCAGCAGCGACGAAGTCGCGCGAGCGCCCAACGACGACGAACTCGCGCGCCGTACCGCCCGTGCCCGTGCTCGACAGGCTGACCGACTGCGACACACGAGCTGTCACCAGGACCTCGTAGCGCGGCGTCACGTCCTGCCAGACCAACGCGGCCTCGTCGTGCGAACAGGATGCCGTCCACGAAGCGCTGACAGAGCATGGCCTGGTGAGCGGCGCAATACCCGTCCGCGCACGAACAGTTGCGCTGGACCGCCGCTGCGAGCTCGTACGAGGCAGCCAGGTCGCCGTGCCAGATGGTGAGCGGCACCATACGCACCGCATCACCAGTACGCTTCGAGCTCGAGCGCCGCGGCCAGATCATCGAAACGTCCGCTCTGCCACCAGCGATTGCCGCAGCACTGACTGCGCGACTGGGGTGAGACGATGTTGTGGCCGAACAGGTACTTGATCGACGGATAGGTCTGTAGCGCCACACGGCACACGGCGAGCGTGCCGTCATACTGCTCCTGGCTGACCGGCGTGGCGCCCGAGCCGTTGTCTTCCGTTTCGACTGTCACCGTCTGGTAGTTCGGATTGGCGCTGTTGCCGACAATCTCGACCCACTCATTGCCCGGCTCGAGTATTCCGTTCGCCCAACTTCCGTCAGACAATTTGACATATTGGTGCTGTTCGCCGCCGAGGCCGATGCCGTAGTGGCTCGACACCTGCGAGCTCGGGTTGTTGAACCACGCATCACATGACTCGAGCGTGCCGGCCATCGTATGAATGACGAGCGCCACCACGGCATAGCCGTAGCGCCCGTTGTAGTGGTTCGGCGAGCCAATCCAGACGATGTTCGGCTCGGGGCCAGGCGGCGGCTCGGGCAGGTTGTAGAGCGGCTCCTTTGCGCTGATCTGACCGACCCAGTTCGGGTTCAAGCCGTACAGGATCGCCTCGAGCGACTGCGCGCCGAAGTCGCCCGCGAGCCAGCGCGCCTCGTTCATGGCGTTCAGGCCGGCGGTGATGGCGGCTTGCTGCGCCTGGAGCTGCGTCAGTTGCTGAATGAGTGCTGGGCTAACCACTGGCGTACAAGGGCGTCTGCGGGTCCGTCTCGATCCCCGGTGTGAGCGCTTTCACGAATCCGTCGAGACTGTCGGCGCCACCCGACCAGCGCGCCTCGAGCGTGGCCTTGAGCGCCGCGGACTGGAGCGACTGCTGCTGCTGCAGGACCTGGATGGCGGCAGCGACCTCCTCATCGGTCACATCGGCACCTGCTCGCGTGGCAGCAGGCCATTCATGATGTCGCGAATCTCCTGCTTCCTGGCCGGCGTGGTGGCCGCGTCCTGGAACTCGGCCGAGTACTCGGCGTCGGTCTTGTTGCGCATTGCAACGTGTGCATTGAGCACCGCCTGCGCCGCGGATGGGTCAGGGAAGTCGCTCGCCTGCGCCGCGGCACTGCCGGGCTCTGTCCCGCCGCCGCCGCTGTAGCAGAAGATGACCGCGTCGGTCATGCCCAGCCCCTGATTGACCTCGACCGACGCCGCGCGCATCTCGGCCTCGAGCTGGCTGATGTTGACCGCCTTGCCACCGACCGGGATCCCAGTGATGTCCTTCAGCACCCGCCCTCCCCTACTGCGTCAACTGCATGACCATGATTGTCGACGAGGCCTGGTTGGAGATGCCCATCGTTCCGCCACTCTGGAGCAGGTACACGGCCCACGTATGCGCACCCGCTGCGGTGCCCGGATTCCACCACCAGAATGACGCCGGCACGGTCAACGGCGTACCGGTCGTGGTGTGGAACGCACCCGAGAACTGGAATGTGCCGTCCGTCCCGATCCCGGCAAACGTGTTCTGGTTGGTGTTGGCGTTGAACAGACCGCATAAGCTGACCATGATCAGCAACGGCCCACCTGTTGCAGCAACAGTCCCACTGCACGTCAGTGGCGTGACGACCCACGAGCCTGCCGTGCCCGACGAGAACGTGATCGACGCCGAGTACGAGGCAATGACGTTCACCCGTGCATCCGCAGCCAACTTGGCGCGCGTGACCTGGCTATCCGCAATCTTCTGGGTAATCACCGCGCCGTCGGCAAGCTGACCCTGCCCGATCGCGCCGGGCGCAATTGCTGACGCGTTCACCTGCTGCGCGCCAATCTTGGCGGCTGTGATCTGGCCATCTCCGATGTCGGTGGCCATGATCGCGCCATCCTGAATCATGGCCGAGGTGATCGTGCCGTTCGAGATCGACCCGCTACCGAGTGCCAGCCCCTTGCCAGTGGTGTGGTTGTGCTGGTCGACCGCCAGCGCCAGCGTCTGCACGTCTTCCTTGTGGAACAGGTCGGTGCCGGCCGTGGCGTACGGGAACTGGAGCGTGCCGGTGTAGTTGGTCGCGGTCGTTCTGGTCATATCAGCTCACCCATTGAACGGCGCGCACCCTGAGGGCGCCGCGCCACTGCCTGCCGACCTCATCGAATGCCTGGCTGATCCGATAGTCGGTGAAGCTCAGGTCGAGCACCTGCTCGTCGGGCAGGATGCACGAGACCGCGCCCGGATTGTCGACCGCGGCCTCGATGAACTGGCGGATCACCTGCCGCCCCATGCGAATGCCCACGCCGTCGCGCCGCACAAGCCCGTCGGCGCACAGGATGTCCGCCTCGAACTGCATCACCCTGGTCGGGCGCAGGGCATGGCCGACGATGAACGCCGAGACGAGCGGGCTCGCCGTATTGGCCGTGTTGAACAGATGGACACGGAACCTGGCCAGGACGGCGGTCGTGGTCGTGGGCAGGTTGAACTGCTCGTAGGCTGGCGTCTGGAAGTTGTGGGCGATCGGCGACGGCGTCGCCACGGCGTTCGTCGCCAGGTCGACGAAGACGTAGTTGTTGGCGTCGAGAAACGTGCTCGAGATCGCCACGTGGCGAATCGACTTCACGGACGCGTGATAGCCGCCGTGCCACAACGGCAGCTCGACCCACGCGTCGCCCGTTTCAAAGCGATATTGCGAGCACGCCGCAGGGTTCGGCACGCACGGATTGATCAGCCAGTGCGTCGCCCCGTTCGAGCGCCCGATGTACGTGCGCGTATGCCCGGCCGGCGCGCCAATGGTCGAGACGAACAGGGCCGAGATGTAGCCGTCGCTCCAGCCGCCGTTCAGCGCACCGTGCCAGGCGTCGATCCGCTTGGCTTCGCCGGCCACCGTGGTTGACCCCGTCTGGGATGGCGCGGCATCGAGCGAAACCCAGCCGCTGAACTTCATCAGGTACGAGCGGCTGGTGTCCGGGTTGTAGATGCCGCCGTACGCAAACAACGTGCGCAGTCCGGCGAATGCGGTGATCTGGCCGCGCACCGGGCCGTCATTGTTGATCAGCCGTTCTGGCCCGATCTCCTCGAGGCCAAGGCTCGGATTGATCCGTGCGAAGCTGTTCCCGTAGGCGACGTACACGTCGTCGAGGAACTGGCCCCACGCCTTTCCGTTGCGCGTGATCTGGGCGTATTGCATGAACGGGTAGAGCTGGTGGTCCTGGCCCGAGCCGTCCAGGGTGTAGATCCCGTCGGTCTTGTGGATCAGCAGCGTGCCCGCCGCGGTCACCGACAGAGCCGTGATCGCCGCGGACTTGTCGCCCACGCGGAAGTTGGCGGTGTAGTTGGCCTCGACGGTCGGGTTGGCGTTGGTGTCGCACTTGCGGATCTGGTTGGTGTCGTTGGCCCACCACCACTCGCGCCCGACGCTCGTGAAGTCGAGCGCGGTAAACGTCGCCATCGCGGTCCACGTCGTGCCGTTGGTCGACCAGCACGCGTTGCCGCTCTGCAGCGCCACCCAGGCACGCGGCACCCCGTCGAAGTTGGACGTGAACACGGTCGCCTGGAGGATCAGCGCGCCGAACGTTGCGGTAACCGTCCACGCGCCTGTTCCGGTGTTAAACGAGGCAATCTGCGTCCCGCCGGCGGCGTACAGCGTGCCGCCCAGCTCGAAGAAGGCGACGACCTCGCCATTCAGCGCGTTGGTGTCGACGATGTCCGGGCCCTTGCACCACGGCCACACCGAGCAGTCGACGCCCATCGCGTTCGCGTAGCGCGCGTCCTGCCAGTTCTCCTGCGTCTTGAGGCCCATGCCCAGCACCAGCGATTCGTACGGCTCCTGGCGCTCGCTGATCGGCGACAGGCCGGCGTAGTTGTAATCCGGCGGCTGGACGGCGCTGATGTCCTGGGTCTTGCTCGACACCAGCGCCGGCTGGTTCGGACCGGGCGAGCCGAGCATGTAGCCGCGCCCATCAACGATCAGATGGAACGGGTACGGGCGCCTGAGCGCGTACTGGCTCATACCAGCGCCGGCGGCCCGAACGACCGCTGCGGTTTGAACGTGCGCTGCGGCAGCGGCTGCGAGAAGTGCTCCCGGCAACGGTCGCTGAACCACGCGTTGGCCGATGCCTGGTCGCGGATCAAACGCTGGTTGGCGATCGGCTCGAGCATCTTGGCGTACCTGCGCCAGGCGATCACCAGGGCGCTCGAGACGAGCCAGTCGCGCTCGACAGGCGACTCGTCGTCCTCCAGCTCCAGGCCGACCTGCTGACCGAAGGTGCCACCATGCGGGCAGCAGTGGTCGTACGCCCGTTTGAGCACCTTGAGGTACAGCAGCTCGTCGCTGTTGAACGAGCGCCCGCCGGTGTTGAAGTAGAAACGCCCGCCGTCCTGCTCAACCTGGCCGCGCACGACCGCGCCGTACGGATCGGTCATGTTGCGATCGTCACTGGCCGACAGCACGCCGACCTGCAAGATGTCGGTCGCGTCCTGAAGCCACGGACAGACCAGCGACAGGTCGTGGCGCGTGGCGTTCTGGGTCGGCTGGGCGATCACCTCGACGACCAGCCAGCACTGCTTCAGCCCGTCGTTGATGAGCTGATGGGTGGTCGGCACGTCGAACGGGCCGAGGATCTCGAAGCGTTCGCCGATGCCCTCCAGGCCGGCGTGCTCGAGGTCGTCGTAGATGAAGAACTCCATGTCGGCGTACATGTACGCCTCGAGGTCGTCGTAGGTCGCGCCACCGACGGTCGGGATGGGTGGCATCGCCCACTCCAGGTCGGGCTGGATCAGCCCTGTGCCAGGCGTGTACTTCATCACGTACCGATGTCGGTCGGTCGGCTGGGTGGCGGTCGGGCGATACAGCGGGCGATCGATCAGCGCATCGTCCTGCGGGATGCCGGACTGGATCGGGAAGGCGCGACAGAAGAGCTGCGTCGTGGTCGAGCCGCCCATCGCGCGCACGTCGTACTTGGGCGGTCCGATGTATGGTCCGGCCTCCTCGCTAAACGCCGCGCGGTACTGCATCAGGGTCGGCACACCTACTCCTTTACGCTGTACTGGAGTCCGTAACGAGACCGTATTGAGCAAGGATGGTCAGCAACGAAGCGAGTGCAGCATTGCCACCGCGCGCGCCGGTCACGCTGCCCTTCGTCGCGCCGGTACCACTGCCGTAAAAGCCCAGGCGCCCACCAGCCGGATTGACCAGCGTCCAGCCGTCACTGCGAACCTCGAACAGCACGCTGCCGCCAGAGTTCTGGATATACAGCCCATCACTGGAAGAGTCACTTGTAGTGCTTGTGATCTGGAGTATGCGCGGTTGCGATACCTGCAAGGCTCCGATACTGATGTTCCCGTTGGTGTTGATCCGCATGCGCTCCGCGCCGCCAGCCTGGAGCGACAGGGGCATGAACGCTCCGGAACCGACTGCGGTGCTATTGATCCGTGCGGTGCTGGTGTCGATAGCGAGGATGAGTATCCCGCTGTTGTCGGGCGTGCTTGAGTTGTAGACGGACACGTTCGACAGCACGGCCGTGCCGTTCGGAATAACCCCAACCGACGTGGTCCCGTTCGCCGTGCTGGCCTGGAATAGCGTGCGGCTGGCGATCGTGGCGTTGCTGAAGTCGCCCGTGATGCGCGCCGCAGTCCCGCCCAGATCCAGATTGCGCCCCAGAAACAGATCGCGCGGACGCGCCGACAGGTTGTTACCGATGTCGTACGTGTTGTCAGTGCCCCATTGCAGCCCGTTGTAGAGGACCGTGGTGCCGCCGACGTTCATCCGCACCACGCCGCCGCTGGCGATGCTCACCGCCAGGCCGTTGGTGTAGATGCCCGCGCCCGTCGCGCTGGTGAACGAATAGCTCGGGGCAGCAGCAGAGCCGTTCGGAGCCAGGAGCGGCCAGGTCACACCGCCACCAGCCGCGGGCGTCGTCCAGCCCGCAACGTAGTCCGCGCCGCCGACCTTGGTCAGCACCTGGCCGTCGGTGCCGCCCAGCGGAAGGCCCACCCCCGCCGGACCGGACGGACCGGGGGGACCGGTATTGCCCACCGGCCCCGGCGGTCCTGCCCACGGCACGGGCGCGTTCGGATCGAACGGCGGGACCGGCTCGAGCGGTGGCGCGGTGACGTACGGCGGATAGAGCGGCGGCGCGGGCGTGGTCACGACGGATTCATCACGTCGTCGTACAGCGTGACCAGCCGCGGGTCCACGACGTTCCAGCTCATCGCCTTCAATTTCTCGGTCAGGTGGGTGTAGTCCGAGTCTTCCAGCTCGAGCGTGCCGTTGGCTTTGTCGATGGCGTCCAGTACGCGGATCGACTGGCGCATCTCCTCGATGCTCGCGCCCTCGCGCGGGTTGAGTGGGCGGCGCACCACCTCGCGGAGCACGTCCTGATAGACGATGTCGCCCAGCCTGGGGTCGGGCAGGGTCTTGAGTGGAATGGATTTCATGTCAGGGCTGCGTACCTCCATGTGCCGCCGATGCGACAGTAGAGTCGGTTGTTGGTGCTGTCGAGTCGGATCATGCCATCAGCAACATCAACAACATCTCCATCGACCGCTGGACCTGCCTTGATCCCTGTCGCTAATGCTCCCGCCGCCCATACATTGCGTGGCTTTCCACCCGAAAACCCAACATCGTTAGTAGCATTGTTAACTGGCCTGAGATCGGCGGCAGTTGAGAAGAACCACCTGCTACTCCCGGCGATCTGGAAATAAAGGGCCGCGCCATCTAGCGCAAGATTGCGTGATACGCCTGTCCCTCCGGCCTGCGTACGAATAAAGGCGGTATTCGATGACCAGGCCAGTTCTAGCCGCTCGTAGTTGGTGCCGTCGTTGGCGATACCGGCGCCGGGGTTGTACGACTGGAACGTCCCACCCGCCTGGTAGATGTTGCGGGGTCTCAGGCTAGCGGCGGCTCCAATGTCATAGGCATTGTCGGTATTAGCCGTTAAATGCCCTGTAGTCTGGAGGACCCATCTGGTTGCACCGCCCGATGCAAAATAGAGGATGCCAGCAGAGAAAGCAGCCAGATGGCGAGCCACGCCTGTACCTGCGTTTTCTGTTTGCAAGTACAGGATGTTGGATGACCAACTCAACGACCCCCGCTCGTAGTTGGTGCCGTCGTTGGCGATGCCTGCGCCGGGGTTGTACGACTGGAACGTCCCGCCCGCCTGGTAGATATTGCGCGGCCTCACGGTTGTCGCTGAACCAATATCCACGGTGTTATCAGTGCCGGCGTATAAGTGCCCCGCGCCCCCCATGTACCACCGGGTGGTGCCACCGCTGCTGAAATACAACGTACCCGTAGCGAGTAAGGCTATGTTGGCACCAGACGCAACGTTGAGATTCCGGGCAGTGCCAGTGCCTGCATTTTGACCATTGATCTGGAACGCGCCGCCACCGTAAGTGACGTTCAGCCGCTCATAGTTCGAGGCATCTGTATACGTGCCATACAGATTCAGCACCTGAACGTTGGTCCCATTACGCATCTCGACCACGTTGGACGGGCCGTACAGCACCGGCGTGACCACGCTGGTCCCGGCGTAGATCGTGCGCGGCCTTGTTGCCGCTGAGGCACCAATATCGACCGTGTTATCAGTAGCCGCCAACAGATGCCCACTGCTGTTCACCGACCAGCGATCACTGCCGCTGGTGGCAAATGTGAGAGTACTTCCAGCAATTGTGAGCGGAAGCCAACTTGCACCATCGCGGTTATATGCCTGAACGAATCCGATACTCCCGTTCGAAGCAACCTCAACCCCTGATCCAGTCGATGGAAACGTTGGACCGATAGCCTGGAATGCTGCTGCTTGACCAAAGCGTTGCAGGACCATGTCACCACTAGCATTCCACCAGCAGCGCAAAAACCCACCCGCGGCAATGCCAAGTTGATTCGAAGCAACACGAAAGATTCCGAGAGAAGGCTGAGAAGTAAAGGCAATGCCTGGTGCAGCACCCGTCCCATCACCGAACAACCCAAGCGGCGTGACCACGCTCGTTCCCGCGTAGATCGAGCGCGGGCGGTTCGCGCCGGACGCGCCGATGTCGTAGGTGTTGTCGGCAACTGCAATCAGATTCGGATTGATCTGCCATTTCGCCACGCCCGCCGTGGTGATGCCGAGCACGCCCGCGCTCGAGCGGTACAGGCCCATGCCGGCCTCGTTGGCGAAGCCCACGCCTGCCGCCGCCGCCGTGCCGTCGCCCGCCGCCGTGACCGTGCCGGTCGGACCCTGCGCGCCGGTGTCGCCTTTCTGGACAACCAGTTGCCAATGCCCGGTGTCGCTCGGTGGGGCTGGATTGGAGCCCGCGGCCACGTCGCTCTTGCACACGTAGCTCGAGCCCAGGTACAGCACCACGTCGTTCTTGGCGTACGCCGCGGTCGACGACCAGCCGCCCACCCAGCGCATGTAGTCGCCCGCCTGCCCGGTCGGGCCTTGCGGACCCTGCGGCCCGGTCGCCCCGTTCGGCCCAATCGGCCCTTGCACGCCAGCCGGTCCAGGCGGCCCAGTCAGACCCGTGGCGCCAGTCGACCCGCTGTAGCCTTGCGGCCCGACCGCACCTTGCGGGCCTTCCGGTCCAATCGGACCACGCGGCCCTTCCGGACCAGGCGGTCCCTGAACGTATACGTAGCCTCCGCCCGCGGAGCCGGGCGGGGATGCAGTCTCGACCATCAGGGCTCCTCGATTGCCGCGGTCATCGCGACATCCACATTGCCGGCCTGGACGACGACCAGCGAGACCAGATCACCGGGCAACAGGCTGCCCCGATCGGGCGCGTACGTCGTAAACGCCCCGCTCTTGCCGGCGGCCAGCGTCGGACGGTGCGTCGGGTCGGTCCATACGCTCGTGCCGTTCTTGCGCACGTCCAGAATGGTCGTCGTCCCGCCGGACGCCGACGCCGCGGCGACCACGATTCTGATGACGCCCGGTACGCACGCGCAGTGGTACGCCAGCACCTGATTAGCCGTTGGATTGGTCGTCGTGCCGCCACTGATAAACCCCTGGACCTGGCGCGAGGTAGCTGCCGCGCGGACACGAAAGTACTGGAGTGTCGATTCATCCAACGGTCGTCACCCGTGCGCCAGCGCGCTTGATGACCACCGGCGCATGCACGCCACCGAGCGATTCAGCTCGATCTCGAGCGATCACCGCATCCTCGATCATGCGGTACGCGCGGATGTAGTCCTGCTCCGAGGTCAGCCCAAGCTCGCGCATCCCCTCCGTACGATCCAGAGCCAGCCAGGTCGCCGCGTCAACAACATCCGGCGTGCGCGCGTCGCCGCCCTCAGATCCCACATCATCCAGACACCAGCCATCCCGCTGAACACGCCGTACCGACCCACCTGGGAGCAGATTGCAGACAAACTGCACCTCCCCTTCCGACTGGCAGAAACGTCTGGTCCCATCCTCGAGCACCACCCGGAAATAGCCGGGTCCAAAGCGACAGTCCGGGCGGTGCTCCGCGCGCGGTGGGCTGAGGACGACCAGCTCGCTCATGCCGTGGTGAACGTCAGGTTGGCGCTCGAGACGCTGTTGATCCCGTCGGTCGAATACACGCGGTAGTTGTAGACCGTCGCCGTGACCAATCCGGTCAGCGCGATCGAGTGAGCGGTGACCAGCGTGCCCGAGCCTTTCTGCGAGCCGTAACCGGTCGTCGTGCCATAGCTGACCGTCGAATCACTGGCGCGATTGGTCGTCCACGTAATCGTCGCACCGATCGCGGTGATCGAGCCGGCCGCGGCAGCAACGGTGATCGTGAGCGCGCCCGCGGCGGCGATCGTCGGCCACTCGGGCGTGGTCGCATTGGGCGGATTGGGATACGTCGGCGCGCCCGGAGTCGAGCCGGTGCTGGTGTCGACCGGCGTGTGGGTATGCAGGAAGCCGCCCGACCCCGGCGGATTGATGCTCACCCTGGCCTCGCCGTGCCCGGCTTGTCAGGATGCACTTCCCCCCTGAGCGACTCGTGGATCGGCCCGTTCTCGTGCGTCGCGTCGCCGGTCGCACGCTGCGCGGGTGGGCCAGGATGGCCGCCCGCGGGCGTGTACTGGTCGGCCGCCTTGCCCGGACCCGGTCCGCTGCCGACCCAGGGCAGGCCCTTGCTCACGGCGCCGGCTCCGGGGCTGGCTCTGGTGGGGCTGGCTCTGGCTCTGGTTCGGGTGGCGTGGGGCCAGGCCCAGGCGGAGTCTCGGCCGTCTCGGCCCAATGCGCGACCAGGTCGTCTATCTGCACGTCAGCACCTCGGGTAAAGCCTTTGCGTTCGTACGTCTCGACGTTCGCCAGCGGGGCGATGAACGTGTCCCCGTCCGGCTTGGTCCACTCGACAAAGATGTTCGTCGGAATCTGCGGGTGCGGCCCTTCCTGGGCGTCTTCCATGCGGTGCGGCTCGAGCGCCAGCACCTCGTCAGGCGACGCCTCGGCCGGGATCAGCTCGAGACCTTCAGACATTGGCGTTTGCTCCTCGGCGGCGGCGCTCCTGCTCGCGCTCCATCGACGTTGTCGCGGTCGTCTCGACGCCGCGCAACATGGGATCGACGGCAGAGGGCTTGCTCGCCCGCGGGCGGATCATGGTGATCGTCCGCCCGTGCTGCTCCTTGATCTGTGCGAGCACGTCGCGCATGTCCTCGACGGAATAGTCCTCCCAGCCATCCTCGCCAATGGTCAAATTGCGGTCGTTCTGCATGGCGCGGCGGATGGAGTTGATGATGCGTGCCTTCTCCTGCTGCTGCTCGAGGATGGTGGGGTACTCGTCCTCGACGTACTGGCGCACCTCGGACTTGTCCTGGCCACGCGTGGGCTGGTCGTTCAGCAGGTGGTAACCCTTGGCGCGGTAGTACGACTCGTTGATCGGGTCGCCTTGCAGCGAGACCACCTCGCCGTCCGGCTTGAGGTACAGGCGCGCCGGGAAGTTGTAGTTCTGGCCCCGTTTGGGCTGCTCGGCAACGATCGGCGTCTGGTCGAGCAGTTTGTCGAGGAAGTCGTTGCCGGTCGTCATCAGGCCGCGCCGTTGACCGGCACCAAAGGAGCGCTCAACAAAGCGGCAACCTTTGTGCTGATACCCTCAAATGTGCTTGATTCCATAGATTCATCCTTTGGTCACTGGTTCGCGGGCTTTACCGATGGTGAAGGTTCGTTCCTCCTACTGGAGAACAGGAATAGAACTCATCCTCAATGGCGGCCATCGACGGTGCCCAGATTTAGTCTGGGCCAGCGGGCCGATGACGTGGCCGTCATGGAGCTGATCCACTCCACTCTTGGAATGGGCAAACTGCGACTCAATGATTCGACCGGCACACGGAACGCGAAGCCCATCATCGAATTCAACATCTGGCGCATCGCTGAGTGCCTGGACGTGATTGATCTGTTTACTCGCTTTCCGTTGCGTGCGAAAAAGGCTCATCAGTTCGAAGTCTGGGCACGAGGCGTAAACGAGATAGCCCGTGGATCGATGCGCGATCAAGCGGTCATTGACGCATGCCGCACCAAACTTGCCTCTCTCCGTGTCTACGACGAGGACATCCTGGCCGGTTGGACACCTGCGGAGCGACCCAAACTCGTACATAGGGCTGATTACGGCACCGCACCGCTCTGCCTGTGCGGGTGTGGCCTGCCAGTCAAGGTGCATGGCGGCCGTGGCATACCACACCCGGAGAATCAGTCGTACGCGCGGTTCATTCGCGGTCACCACATGCGTACTCCACAGTCTCGCGCACGCATTCGAATGGCATTTCGCGGCTACTAACTCGCTCCGTTAATTAAGACTCCGAACGCGTCTCTCATTTCTTGATGCCCGTAGATTACTTCCGAAGCGAGTTTCCAAGTAAAGAAATCAATATCGTAGAACAGATGCGTCTTCGGGCTCCGCTGAACAACAAGCGCGAGCGCGTCACGGTGGAAGATCGCATTGCGCGCCTGACCGCCGGCTGGTTTCACGAGGTTGGTGGTCACCGCCAGGTTCAGTCCGTACATGTCGCCCAGCATGCCGTTGCGCACGGGCTGGCTCCCGGTGCCGATGTACAGCGCGTTCGACCAGCGGTCGAGGGCCAGCTTGTTCGCCTTCTCGGCCGGTGACATGATGAAGAAACGGTCGTCCTGGGGGGCGTCGGCGTTGTCGAGCGCGGTCACCGCTGCCAGCACGTTGGCATCTGTCGCCGCCGTGCCGAGCGTGCCGACGGTCGTCGAGAAGCCGGCGAAGTCGGTCGCGAGCGCGGTGTCGATGTCGCGCGCGAGCGCGTACCCGAGCTTGCGCTGATACTCATTTTGTACGTCGATGATGCTCTGGACCTTGACGATGTCCTCGATGCCGACCGCGGCGTAGCTCCACAGGTTGAGCGTGATCGTGGTCGCGGTCTCGGCGACGGTCTCGTACACGATCGCGGTGTTCTCGGCCTTGGCTCGCGCGGCCAGGTTGCCGATGGACGCGACCTTGACCGTCTTGCCCACGCTCGCGTCGTCCTCGAAGCCGCGGTTCACGCTGCGCGCGATGACCAGGTTCGACTCGGTCGCGCGCAGGACCTGCTTGGACCACACATCGGGCGAGAACACGCCATCGGCGATCGTCTTGTCTACGAACTCGCTTGCACCAGTAGCCACTGGCTCGTATTCCTTTCAGCGCCCCGGCCGGTCACTGCCGACCGGGGAGATCAGCGCTGAACTTCGCGCGGGTTGATCGCGCGGGTATAGCGCACCTGTATTCCGTTTTTCGGTCGCCCGCGCTCGTCGAAGTGCTCGTTGTATTCCTCGAGCGACATGGCCCCGATCTGCTCATCCGTGATCTCGCGGATGTAGGGGGACCGTCCGCTTTCCAGCTCGGGAGTGGACTCGCTCCCGACGGTGGAGGACAACATCGCCTTCCGCAGCGCAGGTTCGCGCTTTTTGAACTCCTCGTCAAATCCGTGCTTGATCGAGGCATCCTTGACCGCGTCCAGATAGGCCAGAAACCCTTCCTCGAGGGTTCCCTGGGGCGCAAACGTCTTGCCCGAGACTTCGGCCTGGACGGCCGTGGGCAGTTTCTCCTGCCACTTCTGGACCAGGGACATGAACGGGCTGAGCTGGAGCTCGGCCTGCTGCTTCTGGGCCTGCTCCTGGGCTTGCAGGTCGGTCGCCGCGTACTGGCCGAGCGTGTACAGGTCGCCGCGCTGGTACGCCTCCTGGCGCTCGCGCTCGGTGCGTTCGCGCTCCTGCGCGGCGATGGTGTCGCGGATGCCGTGCTTGACGCGGTCGCCGATGTAGCCGGCGAGGACCTCGTCGCGCGCGATGCGGTCCTTGGGCAGGTTCTTCGTCAGGATCGCGAGCATCTTCTCGGGATCCTGCTCGGAACGGAGCTGCTCGAGCCACTCCGCAGGAGGAGCGGGCTCCGCAGCAGTGGCAGTGGTTGCTCCCTCAGCCGCCGGCTCCGCGGGTGTCTGTGGAGGCTCAGACTCGGGCGCCGGCGGCTCGGGAGGTACTGCCGACTTCGCACGCCCGCGCGCCGGCCGTGGGGTTGGCTCGGACTCGCTCGGGCGCGCGGTCAGCTCCTCGGCGAGCAGGTCGGGATGAATGCCACGATCGGACTGGGTCATGGACGCTGCTGGCGCTCCCAGAGCAGGCGCCGCAGCGCGTCGGCGGCGCCTTTCTTGCCAGCCTTCATCTCCGTGCGGATGTTCTGCGATATACCCGCCTTGGTCTTGGCTTTCTTGCCGCCTAACAGTGGCATGTGCCTACCCCCTAACCACGTACTTGCCCGAAGGTCGATGGTGCAGTAAACGCGGGCAGCGTGTTCTTGATCTGGTTCAGCGCGTCCTGCGGGTCGATCCCGTACTTCTGGTTCATGCCCGATAGCAGCAGATTTTGCGTCAGCGGGCTCGAGCGCAGGAACTCGGTCGAGTTGACCTTGTTCGGCGTCGGGATGGCGTCGAGGATGCCCTGCACGGACTGCGAGTTGACCGAGCCGGGGCCGCCGCGGATGTCGTCGATCAGCCGCTGCATGTTGCCCAGGCCACTGAAGTCGGTCTGACCGGTCGCCTGACCGGGCGCCTGGAAGCCGGCCACGCCACGGCCGGCGAGCAACGGCCCGAGTTGGCCAATCACCTCGGCCTGGCGGAACGGGTTGGCCTGCAGCTGGGATGCGGCCTGGATGGCGCCCAACTGTTGCGCATACGCCTGCTGGTTCGCCGCGAGCGTCTGCTGGCCCTGTTGCGGCACGCCCCACGTCCCGAACTGATTGGCGTATGAAGTCAACGCCGGGAAGGTCGGTTGGCCTTCATAGGTGCCGGTCACACCGGACTTCGCAATACCCAGGTTCTCATTGAACTGACGGATGGCTTCGCTGAACTTGGCCTGATCGAGACCAAAACTCACGTTGAACTGGCGGACAGCCTCATCAAACGCTTGAGCATTGCCCGACGCGATTGCGTTGAGCAGTGTGGTCAGTTGCTGACCGGCCTGATCGGCGGACTGGTTGCCAGCTTGATTGGCGGATGGATTGCCACCACTGGACATGGCGCGCTGGTTGGTGCTGTCTTGTGCGGCTTGCTGCCCCGCCGGTGTGTCGGGAAACTCCTCGCGCCACTCCGAGCGACCACTGACCGGGTTCTGCGTCCAGACACCCATTACGCGTTGATCACGATCGTCGGCGCGGCGCCGCGATTCGTGCCTTCCGGAATACCCGATTGGACGGCCGGTGCGGAAAATCCACCGAACGCGCCCGTCGCCTGCCCGCCGCCGAAATTTGGCCCGAACGGCTGGCTCGTCGCGTTGTACTGCGCCCCCGGTGCGGGAAAGCCACCTCCGGTCGCCCTGGGCGTTGGTGTCGGCGTTGGCGTCGGCGTCGTCTTCGGTTGGAGCTGCGGGAAGCGGTCGAAGATCTGATGAATGATGCCCATCGCGACCTGGCCGTGCGGCGTGAGTTCCGCGCCCGGCGCGGCGTTGCGCACCATCTGCGCCGCGGCGTCGAGCGTCGACTGACCACCAAACTGCTGCGCCGTGGTGCCCATCACGCCCGACAGCAGTTGGCTGCCGAAGTTGGCCGGCAGTTGCGTTTGTAGCCCGCCGCCGAGCATGCCGTAGCGTCCAGCGCTCCCCTGCGACATGCCCGCGGCACCACTCAGGATGTTGTTGAGCAGGTTGTTGGTCGCCGTCGCGCGGTTGCTGAGCAGGTTCTCGCCGACCGTGCCGGCCGCCGTCTGTGCCTGACGCTCGGTGCCGAACACGCTGGCCGCGGTCGTGGCGGCCGCCGTCGTGGCGGCGGTCTGCTGGGTCTGCGCAGCCTCAGCCTTACGCTGCTCGAGCGTGGCCTGGGCGAGCTCGTTGGCCTGCTGCTGCGTGAGCTGGTCGAGTCTGATCTTGGACGCGGCGTTCTGCTGGTTGATCTCGTCCTGCGACTTCTGCCACGCGAACTTGGCCTCATCGAGTCCGAGCTGGCCCTCCTCGTACTTTGTCCGCGCGAGCTGCGCTTGCGCCTGCGATTGAGCGTTGAGGGCCGAGGTCTGGGCGTTGATCGCGGCGATCTCGTTCGACCGCACGGTGTTCCTGTTGTTGTTCTCGATCTCACTGCGTCGCAACGCGACCTGCTGTGCGTCGAGTCCCTGCTGCGCGGCGTCCTGATTGAGCTTGCGCAGCTCTTCATGGGTCAGGTAGCCATTGCCGTGCGCCTGGTTGTACTGACGCTCGCGCTCATCTTCCTGGACTTTTTTCAGCGCCGCGTCGGCGACCGCGGCGTTGGCCTGCGCGGTCGCAGCGTCAGCCTGTGCCTTGGCGACGTTCGCGTTCTTCTCTTCGGGCGACGTGGTCGGCGGCTTGATCGAGTCTTCGACGGCCACGATGCTGAACTTGGCATTGGGCAAGTCGGCGTCAGGTCTGACGAACTGCGTTGGCCCCTGGCCCGTGTCCGCTGAATACACCGTGGCGATGCGCTGCGCACCGTTCGGCCCAGCCAGCACGATGGTGTACACACCCGGCACCGGCATGCCGTCGTTATCGAGTTTGGGTGCGGCGTTGCCGGTGGCAGTCCAGCCCTCGCCTTGTTGCTTGAGCAGGTCCGCAAGTCCGGTTGGTTTCGATCCTGCGGGGGGCGTGGTCGCGACCGATGACGACGGCACCGTGAGCGGCTCACCAGGACCGACTTGCGTCGCCGGCTGACCGGTTGCGGAATCGATCCAGATCAGCTTGCCGGGATTCTGAGGGTCGGGGCCGACCGTGAGTGGCATCAGGCTACCCTTCCTGGCGCAGTAAACACGGGTCGACCGACGACGCGCTGGCCTTGCGCAATCCGCTCGCTCTGCTCACCTGCAGGTGTCATCCGCCGCCAGGTGACCGTATTGTGCGCCCCTGCTCGATTCAATGCACGCGCAATCAGCCGGGCCTTCTGGTCATCGCTTAACGTGGCCCAGTCGCCCGAACGGATGCGCTCCCCAATCAGACGCTCGATCTCCTGGCCGCGCGCCTGCGCCAGAGCGCGCTGTTCGTCTGGGGTGAGTTTGATGTTCGCGCCACGAACGCTGACCTGTGTGGGCAGCTCTTTCGGCTCACCGATCTGATAGCCCAGTCGCTCGAGCCGCACAATCTCGCGCGCGAGAGGCGAATCTGCCTTGCCCACGTTCTGCACGCGCAGCAGTGCGCCTGGCCCACTGCTCGGCCGACGCAAGGGCTCGCCGGTGAGCATGTTGACCTGCGGCGGCAGCACGTTGGCGACACCCGGAATACGCGCCAGGTTCGGCTCGTAGACATCGCCCCAGCCACTGGTGGCGGCCTGACGCGCGTACGGATCGACCACGTTCTCGGCGCCGCCCAGGGCGCCACTGACGGGCGTGAGCCCAGCCAGCACGTCACTTGCGAAGCCACTGGCCGCGCCGGTCAGGTTGCCCTGTCCGATGCGCGACAGCAGGCGGATCTGGCCAGCTAGCGGGTACTCCTCCTGGGCCAGTCTGCCGACGTTGTTGACCGCATGGGCAATGCGGTCCATCGCCGTGGTCGTTGGTTCCGTGCCCTGCTTGCGTAAACCGTCGATCACGGCCATCGTCACGGCCATGCGCCCGCCGAGCGTGCCAAGCGACGTGAGCGGTAGCCACTGGCCGCCAACATTGACCGAGTTCGGGTGCTCCGGATCGTCGCCGCCACGGATCTGATCGGACAGCGCTGCCGCGATCACCGCGGCACTCATCGCGGCGTTGAGTGCGGCTTTGGCGGCCGCCTGATGGCGCGCATCGCCTGGTGCGGCCTTCACGAATTGCAGTGCGTCGATGAGCTGACCGATGCCCGGTGAGTTGCGTACGACTTGGTACAGCACCTCCTCGGGCACGCGCGCGAAGGGCATACCCACGTGCAAGAGCACGCCGGCGACCTGTTTGAGCGGGTTGCTGTCCCGTAACAAGCTCGTTTTGAGCGTGCCCAGGTCACGCAGCCAGGGCATGCGCGCGGTACCCGTGGTCAGCGCCGAACGGTTGCCCTCGGCGGCCGCCACCTGGGCGATGCGGCCGGCGTTCTGGGCGATCACGGCCTGCTGCGCTTGCGCCGTGGTGGCACCCGCTTCACGGATCAGACGCTGCGCTTCGAGCATGCCGCCCAGGTGCTCGTTGAGTGTGCGCAGCACCGCGTCGCCGGCCAGGTTGGCACGGAGCCCGACCGAGGTGCGCGCCAGAGGACGCGACTGCTGCCCGCCCACGCCGGCATACCCCTCACCGCGCGCGAGGGCGGCCCACCCGCGCTGGAGCGCTTCGGGTACGGCCGCGACGGTTGCCTGGAACCCGCGCAGTCCTTCGATGGGATGGCCCTCAACGGCGCGGAGCAGGGGCTGCCAACCCAGGTGCATGCTCTGGTTCAGGACGTTCCACACCAGACCCGGACCGCTGAGCAGGTTGGACGAGATCCACTCGGCGACCCGTTCGCCGCCAGATTGCGGTCCGAGCGCCTGCCCCACCGCGCGCGCGGTCGCTTGACTGGGGGTGCTGGCCCGTAGCCAGGTCGCTACATCCTGCGCCTGGGCGCGTGTGGCCGGCGACATCTGGGCCAGGCGTGGCCCGCCGAACGCGAGCGTGCCGGCGCCGAGCGCGCCGATGGCCGCGCGCTTCATCCGTTCCTCCTGGGTCGCGTCTTCGGGTGCGGTCGCGTAGCCCAGCGCGCCGCCGGCTGCGGTGGTTCCTAGCTGCATCGCCAGGCGCGGGTCGGCCGCGCCGCCCTGGCGCATGCTGATCGCGTTGCGGATCTTGTCCATCGACTCAGGGAAGATGACGTTGACGTTGTGGGTGATCGGCCGCCCCGCCTCATCCGCCATGCCCACGAGTGCCCCGCCCGTATGGCGAATGCCGTCGAAGCCAGCTTCGGCGAGATCCTTGTTGGCGTAGAAGTCAGGCGTCTCGAACGCCGCACCGGTCCCGTGATACATGCGCGTACTCGGCACCTCGGGACCCTGCGGACGACCCATTGCCAGCCCGACCTCGGCCTCACCCCGCTGGCGCGTGCGGAGCAATGCCTGTGCTTCGGGCGTGCTGAGTCCGGCGCGTACACCACGCGTCGCGAGCGCACCGCCGACTGGTGCGAGAAAGCCGCCGGCGAGCGTCGCCCACGGCACGAGTTCCTCAGGCAGGCCCACGGTCCGCGCGGCGAGCTCGCTGCCAGCCATGCCCAACCCTGAGGCAGCGGTCAGCCCAAGCCCACCAGCAAGGCGCGCCGGCAGTGCACCTTCGCCGCCGAGCAGCATGAGTGGTAATTGCGACGGGCCAAAAGCACTCAGTGCCGTACGGACGAACTCCTCCTGGTCCGGCGTCGGATTCGCGCCCGCCTCTTTGGCCCGATTGATCGCGGCGTTAGCCACCGCGTCGGTCGCCTCGCGGTCCATCGCCAGGATCCTGGCCGGCGTGCCGCTGGTGAACTGCTCTTGCAGCGCGCCACCCCACTCACCAGGCGTGACCAGTGGCGTGAGCGGATTGGCCAGCGCGTGCTGCCCCGCAGCCTGCGCCGCGGCGCCGAGTCGGTTGAAGTAGTCGCCCACCGGTCCGCCCGGTGCGAGGAATCCGTTGGCGGGCTCGTTCTGGGCCATCGACAGGTCGAACCGCCGCGGCGCCAGAATGTCCGCCTGGGTGCGCGCGATGTCCGCGCGCCGCTGGTCGAGCCAGCGCTCGTTCTCGGCCTGCGCTCGAGTACGCGTCTGGTTCAGCAGGTCGAGCGCTTGCTGCGCTTGGTCAGCGGTTTGCCGCGCGAGATCCGTGCTTGAGCGCGCGAGCTGTTCGGCACGATCAGCAACCGCCTGACTGGCTTGCCCGAGCGTGTCACTGGCCCGCCCGAGCGCCTGACTAACGTCGCCACCGTAGCGCGCCAGGTTGTCCTGGAATCGACTGACGTAGCCAGTCCCGGTCATGCCACCCGCGTCGCGCGCGTCGGTGATGTTGCCCTTGGCATCGACCGCGCCGAAGTACGCCGCGGCGGCTTTCGCCCACGTCCCGAATCGGCTGAAGTTGTCGCCCAGGATCTGCGCGCCGCGCAGGATGTTGGTGAACGGGTCGAACGGGTCCTCGCCGGGCTTGAAGTGAAACGGCATGACCTGCATGAAGCCCATCGCGCCGGCCGGGCTGACGCTCCGCGGCCCACCACCTTCTGTGTCCATGATCGCCGCGATCACCGACGGTGGTACGCCCGTGCTCGAGGCGGCCTGCTTGATCGCCTCGGCCTGGCCGCGCACGCGGTCGGATGCTTGCGGGGTCAGGTCGAACGGCAGCCGCTGACCATCGATGCTCGAAACAGGTGCCTGTGCGGTGTTGTCGAGCGTGCGTTGGAGCAGGCTGACCGCGTCATAGTCGCCGCCCGTGCCGCCGTACTTGTCCGCGCCGGTGCGAATGTTCGGGCCGATCCCGATGTGCAGGTGCGGGTTGGTCCTCGACGCATCGCCCGTGTTGCCGACCGGCCCGAGGAACTGGCCCGCGCTGACCGTCTCGCCGACGCCCACGCTCGGCTTCTGGTCGAAGTGGGCGTAGTAGTACTGGTTGCCGTCATCGCCCTGGATCAGGACGCTGTTGCCGCCAACGTCATTCCAGCCAGACTCGAGCACCTTGCCGCCGCGCATGGCAACGACGGGCGTACCACGGTCGGCGAACAGGTCGCTACCGCCGAGCACCTCGCCCCAGTGGTTCTGAATGCGGCTGTGGTAGCCCTGAACCGGGAACGCGAACCCATTGTCGGTGGGCGCTGCCGGTTGGCTCGGTTGTTGCGTTATCGGCGCGGGACCGGTGGCGGGCGGCGCCGAGGGAGTCGCCGCCCCGCCGGACCCCGCCACTGGCGGCTGGTTGAGCTGGTCGAGCCAGTCCTGGAATGCGCTCCGACGCTGCTCAGGCGTCTCAGCGGACGCGACGGGCGTTGGTGCGCTCGAGGGCACCGGCGCGAGCTGTGGAGCCGCTGGCGTAGCCGGCGCGGCAGTCTGCTGGCCGAGCCAATCATCGAACTGCTGACGGCGCTGCGCGACCTCGTCACTGACGCCCTGCGTGGCGGTGGCGACGGTCTGCTGAACCTGCTGGGCCGCGCTCTCGGCGTTGCGCTTCTGCTCATCGAGCCACTCGTCGAAAACGTTCTTGCGCGCCTTGACCGCGTCATCCTGGAGCAGGAATCCAGGCATCAACCAGTCACATCGGGTATAAAAACGGTCCCGCGCCGCGTGAACGGCCGGGACCCTGGCAACACAGAGGAGTTTCTGCGATGCAAGATCAGTCTAAGCCAGCTACCCCACCCATCGTCTGGATCTTTCTCGGGATCTGGATCATCCCTGTCCTCGCCGTAATGCCCGACATCCTGAAATGGGTGTTGTGGCCACCGATCACTCTTACCGATTGGGTTGGACGCCGATTCGGTTGTGTGCTGACTGCAGATCAACTGCTGCTGTACACGTTCATCCTTTTCGTGGTCCTCTTCTTCGTCGCGGCGTATGCATGGACTGCCATTGAGCGACGCGAGTTGTTCTGGATCCGCACGACGTACGCCAAGGAGCGCTGCGCAGTTTGTGGCTTCCGCTACCCGGCTGGGAACCCGGACCACCTGAGATTTGCCCACGGGATGCCGTGCGCGTTTTGCGCGAACCCGAACCACTCGAAAGAAGTCCACGGATTCGGGTAACGACACGTCAGATGCCAACCTGAGGCACGCTGGGCGGCACCGGCTGCCCAGGCGTCGCGATTGATCCCGGCATGGCCAGCGGCGTGGGCGGCGCGATGACCGGCGGTGGGGGCGGGGCCAATGGCGGCTGGGCCTGCGGTGGCAGTGGTGCCGCGCCCTGCGCCTGACGCGGCAACGCGAGCTGCGGCTCGAGTGGTTGCTCGGACGGCATCTGCACGCCCAATCGCTGCGTGGCCTCGAGGAACTGGCGCGGGTCACGCTGCGCCTCGCTGATCAGGTACTGCCGATCGCCCGCCTGGTATGCCTGCCGATAGCGGGCATCAATCTGGTCATTCGTCATGCGCGCCACGTCGGGCTCAGGGCGACGGAAGATGTCGTCGGCGATTGAGTACGCGTCGTTGGTCACCTCGCGCGTGAGCTGGTCGCGCACGATCTCCACGTCCGAACGCTTCTCGGCCACTACTGCACCGCCGGTGCGCCGACGTTCTGCGCCGCGCCCTGCATGACCTGCGGGCCCGCCGGCGGCATCACGCCCGCCCCGTTCGGCGCCTGGGCGAGCGCGGCCAGGTCCGGGATGCCGCCCGCCCCCGGCGCGCCGCCTTCGAATACGCCCGGTGCCGGCGTGGCCATCCCACCGCCCGGCAGCATGCCCTTGGCCGCGATCTCCTGCGCTTGCGACGCCGACGCGAGAATGTCGCCGCGGCCGGCGAACATAAAGACCTGGGAATCGAGCCATTGCTGGTACTGCGGCGACTGACGGATCCGGTCGCGCGCCTTGCTGCGCCGGATCTCGTCGGGGTTGTCGCCCAGGTACTCGATCGCCTCGTCGCTGCCCCACGTGCCCGCTTGCAACCGCTCGTGCGCGTACCTGGCCTTGATCAGGTCGTCGGTCGGCAATTCCTGCTGCACGTCCCACTTGACCTGGACCGGGCGGTTGAAGTCACTGGGCTCGAGCCCGATGTAGCCGCGCTGCGAGCCCTCGCCGGTGTAGCCGACCCAGATCTTTTCCTGGACCTTGTTCTGGGCCAGGTCCCACAGCTTCTCGGTCTGCGCCTTGAGCAGGTTCTCGAGGTTGTGGCTGATCGGGCCGATGCGCGTCCTCGAGTACGACAGCACCTGGCTGATCGCGAAGCCCGCGCCTTCCATGCCGCCGAGCGTGGTGACCCGCGGCGACTCGAGCTCGCGGATGGCGTTGTCGACGAGCTGCATGTGTTTTTCCAACGTCGTGGCATCGGGGTACTTGATCGGCTGCAATTGCCGCCCCGGCCCCAGGTTGACGATCTCGCCGGGCAGCGGACCAGGGTCGCGGTCGCGCGGCTTGCCGTCGTTGCCGATGACCGGGGCGGCCCCCGATTCGCCATAGTTGACCAGCGGGCTGAGCAGGTCCCGCGCGACGTACTGGGCGTGCATCGCGCGCAGATACTGGCGGTACTGGACCAGCCACAGCTTGGTCTGCGAGATGCCCCAGCCGGTCTTGCGATTGCGCCAGTGGTTCATCCACAACCCAGGCGCGAAGTCGTGCGGGATGAACCCGTAGCCGTGGCGGAACTGCTTGACCACCCGCCCGGTCGCGCCGCCGTCGTAGTCCTGGCTGGCGACCGCCCACGAGCACCATTCTTCGTCCCAGTGCTCGAGCATGGTCACGCTGGTCGGCAGGATCGTCCGTCCGTTCGGTGCCTGCGGCTCGCCCAGCTCCTCAGGCACGATCTCGCCCTGCGAGTTGCGCGCCAGGCGGTAGCGGCGGAACGTGGTCCGCTCGGGCCGGTCGGTCACCTCGAGCACCTCGCACACGCGGCCGCCGCTGAAGTCGGGGTAGACCTGGCGCGCGTCGACGTACTCCCAACAGAACGGCGGACCGGCGATCTTCTTGACCTCCTCGGTCGCGCGGTCGTAGGTCTGGTACGCCTCGTACGACTCGCCCGGATTGGGCTTCGGGAATTTGTAGCGCTTGTCCCAGGCGTCGGGCAGGAACAGGATCTTCGACCAGCCCGCGCCGTCGTTCAGCGCGCCGTCGGTGAGCGAGACCATCGTGTCCTGGCCGGGCGTGCGCGTGCCGCACTGCCACAATGTCTCCTCGGTCCAGTGCTCGCGCAATGATGCCTCGGTCTGCGCGGTGTCCGATTCGCCGCCCTTGAGCGACAGGGTCGGCCTTTCCAACGTCAACATCGCCGTCTGCTGGAACGCCTCTTCCGACACGTCGGGGTCGCGCGGGTCGACCGAGACGAGGGCGTACTTGGGGTCGGCGCCGTTCATCGCCGGCACGCGCATCTCGCGCTGCGCGCGGTACTGGTCGAGCTGGATGTCGTCGCTGCGATAGCGGTCCTCGAGCTCGGTCCGCATCTCGTGCAGGTACTCGACGCTGGGCGGGCTAGCCACGCGATCGTTGCGCGCGAGTGTAACGCACCGAAACGTATCAGCCGCGGTTCAGGTACTGGTCCCACACGGTATACAGCCGCGCCGGCACGGTCAGGTGGTCGGGCGTGTCAGGGAGACGCTGCCCGGTGACCGTCAGAAACCTGCGCTGGCAGTACATCTCGACCCAGTCCCGGCGCCTGCGTCCTTCGGGCAGCGTGCCCTTGCAGAACACGCGATAGCCGTCACCTGACGGCGACAGTTCCGAGTAGGAGTCGAGCGCATCGACGATCGTGTCTGCCGGCGCGCGGTGCTCCGAGACGTGGTCCAGGTCGACGCCGACGATGCCCCAGCGGATGTCGAGCGCGAACGAGATGCCGTCGTACGGCCGCCCACCGTCGGCCGGCGAAGAGGCCGCACGGTAGGCGTCGTACGCGGTGTCGAAGTCGCTCCACGTTTCGGGGTCCGACGGTTCCGCTCGCACGCCGGTTGTGGGGTTGTAAGGCGGCTTCGACCACCGGTTAGCGTAGTACTCGTAGCGCCAGCACGCCCAGGCGTGGTGGTAGCGCAATTCGAGCGGGATGGCGTAACGCTCGACCTTGAGCACGCCCTGCGCGGGTGGGGCTTTCTGGGGCGCGCGCGCGGGTTGAATGTATGCGGCGATCCAGCGTGGCATCGGGCGCGTCATCGGCGCGTCGAGAACGCGTAGCTCGAGCGCGCCGGCGTGGGGTCGACCGATGCGCCCAGGTTGGCCAGGGCGAGTGCGATCACCGTGTCGTCGTGCATGCCCTCCGGCGCGGCGTACCTGACCATGCCCGTGCTTGTCGTCGTCGACTCGAACGCGAGCAGCTCGGCTTGCTGGACCTGGTCATCGAGCAACGACAGCTCGCCGCGCTCGATCGCCAGCGACAATTTCTCAATCGCTGCGGCCTTGTTGGCGTTGGTCGCGTCCCAGCCATACACCGGCAGCGCCGGCTGGGCCTTGTCGAGCAGTCGCGCGTAACCACGCTGCAAGCGCTCGACGAGCGGGCCGCCCATGCTGTTGCGCTCGGCCACGATCTGGGTTGGGTGGTACTGCGCTGCCCACATGTGCAGACGGTCAGTCTGGATCTCGAACGAGATGTCGGTGAAGCGGTCGAGCGCGACCTGCTCGTGCACCGTGGCGTCGATGATGCTGATCACCGTGAAGTCGTCGCTGCGCCCCCAGTCCACGCCGAAGACGTACGTGCGGCCGCGCCGCGGCGGCTGAGGCTCGAGGCGCGAGACCGCACGCACCCCGCGAAAGACGCCGGCACCCTCGAGCGACAGGAACTCGGCCAGATACTCCTGGGCGAACACCCGTTCGGGCAGCTCGTGCCGCGCGGCCTCGACCTCGGCCGGCTGGATGTACGGGTTGACGCTGGTTGGCATCTGCCACGCTTGCCAGTCGCGCTCGAGTGGGTCCTGGCCGCGCGTGAACAGCGTGTAGAAGTCGTTCAGGCCGCGCGGGGTGGACATGAACCACGCCTCGCCCTGGAAGTCGGTCAGCGTTGGCCGAATCGCCTGGCCCCACACGTCGCCCAGGTGCGGCACCATGGCCGCCTCATCCAGGACCACCGTGGCATAGCGCCGGCCGCGCGCGGGGTCGCCGGTGTCGGTCGACCAGCACTCAAGCGTGCCGCCGCCATAGAGCTCGAGTCGGTGCTCCTGCTCGGACTTGTCGCGAATGACTTCGACGAGCACGGACTTGAGCTCCCGCCAGAACTCTTCGAGCAGCTTGTACGTCGGCGCGAAGTAGCCACCGGGTCGGCGCTCGAGCGCGCAGTCGATGAGCAGCTCCTGCGCGAGCTTGGACTTGCCGGCGCGGCGGCCGAGCGCGACGACGTTGAAGCGGCGCCGCTCGGACTTGATTTGCGCCTGGGCTGGGTGCAGCCGCGGCAGGCTAATCGTGCGTTCGACTGTTGCCATCGTTGAGCCGATTGACCGTGTGCTCGAGGATGATCGGCTGCTCTTCGCGTTTGACGGTGATCACGATCTCGCTGTCGGTGCGCATCTGCTCGACGGCCTTGAAGCCAGCCCAGTCGAGCACATAACGCACAGCGTTGAACTCATCGGCGTCAATCTGCCGAGCCAGCGATGAGACCGCGGGGTGGACGAGCGCACGCATGCGCTCTTCGGCTTTCTTGAGCGCCTGGGGTGACTCGCCGCCGTGCATGCGACACACGCGCTGCCCGTGCATCGCCCATTGCGTACAACTGCCACCACTCCGAGTCTTGCGTCCGCACCGCGTGGGGTCGAATAGCCGCATGGGGTCAACAGCCATCTCCGCGCAGGATCTGTCCGGCATACTCGCGGTCTCCTCTGAACTCCCCATGACGAGCCAGGTGCAGAAGCGCCGCACGTAAGCGTTTGTTCTCATCCTGCGCGTCCAGCAATTCCTGGGCACTCTCGCGGTCAGCGGCGAGCAGTCGTTCGCACCGGTCGCGCAGTTCGTCGCGCTCGTGCTCTATGTCGCTCCACATGTAGCACGGTGCGGGGTGCTCGACACAGACTGTCTTATCCGTCATAAGCAGTCATATGCTGTGACTGGATACTCGTCCCACGTTCGCCCGTCGAGCTCGCGGCCGCCGGCGGCGTGGGTGCGGCCGCCCCACTGTTTGAAGTAGAAAGCGACGCCCGCGGCCTGGCACTGATCGCGGAGGCTACGCGCCCAGCCCGGGTCCATCGGCCGGGCGTGGGCGCCGCTCTCACCGCCGGCGACAACCCACTGAATGCCGCGCCCCCAGGCGAATCCGCTGCCGAGGTCAGCTTGGCCTTCGACAACTGCGCGATCGGGCCACGGATATCGCGGCGCCCAGAGATCAACCGGCCCGAGGAGCGGTTCGCAGCTCAGCCAGCGCACCGCGGCGGGCGTCTGCAGCAGCAGCGGGATGCGTGCGTCGGCGCGCTGCTGGTCCTCGACCGACACGCCCAGCCACACGTTCGGCAGAGGCCACTGCACGCCGTGCTGGTGCCACTCGGCCATCTCTCCTCCGTCGACGTCAATGCGCCCGGGCGCCGTGAGGATCACTCCGAGGGTCATGAGCCTGCCGATGCGGCAACGAGCTTCGGGGTCGGCGACGTAGCGCTGCATCCGCTCCGGTCGCTTCGTCAGGACCTGGTACGTGTGGCGCGCGGTGATCGCCATCGTTGCGAACACCTTGTCGAGAAACTCGTCGGGCATGTCGGCGTGGAACAGGTCGCTCATCGAGTCGACGAAGATCCGCCGCGGCGTCCGCCATTTCAGTGGCAGCGTCAGGCGCCCGGGCAGCGTGCGCACGGTGCCGGTCCAGTTGCGCGACCCGTCGGGTAGCTTGCGCGTGGTGCCCTGGTACTCCGGTCGCTTGAAGGCGTGCTCCTGGCGATAGGCGGTGTCGATCGCGTAGCAGTTTTCACACCCTGGCGAGACCTTCAGGCAGCCGACCGTTGGCGACCAGGTCGCATCAGTCCATTCGATGTTGGAATGGTCACTCATCCGGTCGCCGCCTCCGACATGCCTATCTCTGGTAGCAGTTCACCACGCTCAATGGTTGGCTCCCACTGCCCACACGGATCGTCGAACCCGCCATGCACCGCAGGCCCCCGACCACAGCGCCGACAGACCTTTCCCTCGATTTCCTTTTCTTGTTTTGCTATTCCCTTAAAGGGAACAGGAAAACAAGTATTTTCACTCTCAGCCGAGGCTGGAGACGAGGCGACGAACTTCGCCCTGCGATAGCGGTAGGGATCGTTGCGTCGACCCGCCCCATACCGCTCCACCTCGCCCTTTTCGACCAGGGCCTGGAGCGCCTTGTACGCCTCCGCTGAATTCACGCCAGCCTGTTCGCGAACCTCCTTCTGTTCCAGCCCGGCGTCATCTGACAGGTTGTCCAGCAGCTCTCGCACCGCGCGCTGGGCCTCCAGTTGACGTGCCACGGACACTTCGTCGCCCAGCTCAATCCGGTCGGTCGCCTCATCCAGCGGCAGCATGGTCTCAGGCAAGTCCTGGCCGTAGCGCTGAATGGTCTGCAGCACACGCAGATTGTCCTTGGGACGCCTGCGCAGCAGCACCAGTGTGTCCACCGCACCGAAGATGGCCGTCGAGCCCAGGACATCGTCGCCACTCTCGCGGACCATCTTGCCGAGGTGGTGGGTCACGGCAATATGGCAGTTGTTCTGACGCGCGAGCTCGATGATTGGCTCCAGCTCGCGCGTCAGCTCGGCATAGTCGCTCGAGTCGCGCACGCGCACCAGTTTGAGCACCGGGTCGGCGATCACCAGCGTCGGCTGGTAGAGCGAGATCGCACTCTGAAGCGCGGCGATCCCCTCCTTGCTCGTTGCAGGCGCGGCGCCGACGTGGACGTGGATCAGCTCGTCGCTGCCGCCCATCTTCCGAAAGTGGTTGGCGACCTCGGCGCGCTTTTCCTCGAGCGCGAGCACGAGCACCGAGCCGCGCTGCACCGCGCGGCCGAGAAACGCGTCGCCGCTGGCGATGCACATCGCTAGGTTGCGCACCGCGACACTTTTCCCCACCTTCGGCTTCGCCCCCCATAGCGAGACACCGGCCGCCGGCAGCATGCCCTCGACCGTGAATGGAACGTGCTCCAGCGGCTCGCCGAGCAGGTCCTCGAGCACCGTGAACTCGAACCCCGTTGCGTTGACCTTGCCGTTCGTGCTGATCGGTTTGTGCGCGTGCACGACCAGCACATTGCTCAGCACCTCGGCGAGCTCTGGCCAGCGTTTGGCGACTGTTGGCAATCCCTCCGACGGCTGACCGGCGGACAACTTCTGGGCCGAGTTCTGCGCCAGGCGCGCGATCTCCTCTTCCCAGTGCCGCTGCCGATCGTCCAGGAAGTTGCGATCGCCGGACCGCCGCGCCGCGTCTTTGAGCACTTCGGCGACCACCTCGGCCTCCAGGTGCCGGCTCAGGAAACCGCTCAGCGGCAACAGGTAGTCCGTGTGGCGGCTGACGCCCGGACCGGTCGGCCACGACTCGGCGATCGCCGCGGCGATCACCGACAGGATGACCTGATTGTGCTGCTGATCCGACCACGCGCGAGACTGCGGCTCGCCGCTCGGCGGCGGGCGCTGCGCACGCTGCCACACGTCAGCCAGGTACGAATTGGTCGACCACTCCTCGTCCGGCGCCGTCGGCAACCGCTCGCGCGGGTTGACGGCCAGCGCGTCGATCTCGCGCATGCTCAGCCCGAGCGCCTCGGTCAGGCTCAGGCGCACCTTGTAGCGTTTCCCCTTACTGTTGAGCGTGTTGGGCAGCCGCCACAGACGCAGCTTGTCGTAGATCGACTGGTCGAATGGGATACCGCCCATCAGCTCGAGCGCCGCGGCCTTCTCCCAGACGTGCAGCTCGCTCGACGGCTCAAACCCACCGAACAGCGTGTGCGGCACCTCGACGTGAAAACCCTTGGCGCCACTGAAATAGATCCGCAGCGCATCGAGCGGCACGTCGTTGCGCTCCTGGCGCTCGAGGAACTCGCGTACCCACCCGAGCGCGCGCGCCGGGTCGCGCTTGTCGTCGAAATCGAAGCCGAGCGAGCTGTCCCAGGTCGCGCCGTCGAAGCCCTCGACGGTCGGATTGCCATGGGCATTGGTGTGCGTGCGCGTCCACTCGAGCAGGTCCTCGGACGCGCGGCGGTGGCTGATGTAGCGCTCGGGACCATGGTCCTCGAACGGCACGTCACTGATCTTGCGCACGTGGTTGCGCCGCGCGACGGACCCGAACGCAGTATCGACGTACACGTAGGTCGCCGCGACCGCGCTCGTGGCCACAGTCACCCGTCGGCGAGCATCCTGCGCAGCATGTCCGCGCGATCGGCACCCGTCGGCGCCTCAACCACGTCCGAGCCGTTTGTTGGCGCACGCCGCGCGGTGTGCGTGCTCGGCCGACTCGTGATGCCGAGCCGGCTCGGGCTCGTGTCGGGATCGTTCAGTGGAAAGATGTCGCGCGCTTCGATCAGCAGCGCCAGCCCGGTGCGGTTGTCGGCCGTGGTCCAGCTCTCCACGCGCAGGTAGCCGTCAACGGCCAGGTGCTTGCCCGGGCTGGCCCAGCGGTACAGGTCAGCCTGGTGCTTGCCGGCGAAGCGCACCACCACCATGGGATGGCGGCGGCTCGCATCGACGACGGTGCCGCGGACCTGGAGCAGCTCGGCGCCGTGCTGATCGAAGCGCTGCGTTGGCGCGTGTGTCACGATCAGCCGCGTCTGCGCGCGGATGCCCTCGGTCTCGTCAGAACGGGAGGTCATCGTCCTGGCCCCGGTCGGGTCGATTGACGGGCTGAGCAACCGCGGCCGCAGGCGGCGTTGCCCCGCGGATCACCCGCACCACGTAGTTGTGGTACGCATTGCCGCCCTTCGTCCGCGGCTCGACCTGACCGATGTACTTGATGCCGAGCGTGTCGCCTGTCTGCGGCTGGAGCTGCTCGAAACGGTTCTTGAGCACGCTGCGTTCGATCATCACGCCCCACACGTGGCCGTCATCGGCGTCCTCGATGTGAGCGATGCGCGCCTCGCCCAGCGAGGTCGCGATCGTTTCGATACCGAGCAGTGTGCCAACCAGCGTGGTGCCTGGCTCGTCGTCGGGGTTCCAACGGTCGGGCAGCTCACCAGTGTCGTTCGCCAGCGCGGTTCGGAGGTCGTTCATTGTCATTGTTCTCGTCCTTTGTTCTCGTTTCAGACGGCAAAGCGCCGCATCTGATGCTGGTCGAACCCGTACTGCGCGCACAGGTCACGGATCATCCGCTCGGCCATTGGCGACGGCACGCGCTGCCCCGACGGCTGCTCCCAGCGCACCACCGTGCTGACGGCGACACTCAGCGCGACCGCGAACTCCTGCTGGGTCATATCCAGCCCGCGGCGGATGGCCTTGATGCGCGAGCTCGCGCGGCGGTGCCGCTCGTCGACCAGCTTGGGCGTCATCGCAGAATCTCCAGGATCTCTTCCCACAGGCTTGGTCGCCACACGTAGCTTTCGATCCCGGGCACGCGCTCGAGGTCCTCGAGCCAGGCTTGTTGCTCTGGCGCGACTCGCCCCCTTTCTCGCTTCAGCTCGGCCGCGATCATCCGCTCACCGCGGACCAGAATCAGGTCCGGGAAGCCCGCCGGCGAGTGCAGGCTCGACCAGTGCCACTGCACACGCCAACCGAACAGTCGCGCGACCTTGACTACCGCTCCCTGAAAGTGACGCTCGGTTTCGGGTGGCAGCACGGCGACGGTTTCGAGCATCAACGAAGCCCCAACCGTTTGCTGCAAAAAGGCCAGGCCGCCCAGCCCTGCACACTCTGGCCGCGGACGGCGACCGCGATCTGCGCTTCACGCGAGGCCAGGTCCGGCCGCGGGGCGTACGTCAGCCCACCGTGCCGCCGCCAGAACACGAGGTCCTGCTGCAATCCGCCGTAGTACGAATTGCCCGTGTTCGCGCGCCAGTTCGACGTCGACTCGCACCTGGCAAGCGCGTCCCAGATGGAGGACCCCGGCGCGGCGCCGGGAGGTGCAGACGGCGCCGCGCCGGTCTGTGGACTGGTCCCTGGTGAGGGGAGCTCGCCCACGCTGATCAGGTACTGCCGCTCGGACACAGGAAACTGCACCCCGGCGTTCACAGTGGCCGTCGCCGCTTGCAGTTCGAGCAGCGGCACGTTCGCCTCACGCGCGGCCGCCAGCGTGTCCACGGTCACCGCGCGGTCCAGGTCCTCGGCGTGTGAGGCCAGCACGGCCGTCGCGAGCGCGAATCCGCCCGCCATGCCGATGACGATGTACATCAGCCGCGTCATCAGACGGGCACCCCAACCAGTTGATGATGTTCGACGGGTGCGTCGCGCTCGGCGTGCGGTACGAGCGTGCGCGCCAGGCCCTGGCCACAGCCGCGACACAGGTACTGCACCACGAACACGTCCTTGCCGCTCAGCTCGACCCGGATGGCGAAGCCGTGGGTCAGCGGGCGCGCGCACGCGCAGCACTTCAACTGCATCACCTCCCAGAGATCGGCGGGCTGCTCAGGTAGATCACGATGAACGCGAGCGCAAGCAGGCAGACCACGATCAGCACCCATCCGCTCACTCTGCGACAACGACGAGATACACTGCGGATGCTCCTTTACAACTGAGCGTTCGGGGAGTTCTGGTCAGAAGTACGTGGCCAGGTAAAACGTTCACGCCAAGAGTTGTGGATGCGCGGCTCTGCTGCACATCAGGCTCAACACATGCCCCGGGGCCTGGATGGGGCCTTCGTACGTCAAGGTGGGCAGTGCCTACGGGGGTGAGCCGAGCCTTGTACGAGAAGCCGCTTAGCGGAGTCATCACCCGCTCACTCCCTGCCCGCCAACCGGCCGAGCACGACCTCAGCGGAGACACCCAGCTCGAGCAGTTGCCGCTGCGCCCTGGTCGGTGGCTCGCGCCCGAGCAGCTGGCACTGCAGGCACAGCGCGCTGCGCGGCTCGGCGTGGCCAGGACAGCCCGGCCAGGCACATGGTCGGCTGCGATTCGTCTTGCCCATCAGCCCAGACCCAGCCGCCTCGCGAGGTCCTGCACGATCACGACAACCAACCACGCCGCGCCGGCCGTGATCGCCGCCCCGAGCGCCGCGGTCGCCACGAACCCCAGCACCAGCAACGCGGCGAACACCCGCTCGAATGCGTCAGGCGGTCGGCGCCGTGACGAGTGGATGCGCCCATTGGCCACGCCATGTTTCGAGTCGAGTACATGCATCAGAAGGGCAAACTTTCCTGTTTATCGTCCGGATGGGCGAGCGCGTGCGCTTCGGCCATCGCATTGCTCAGCCCCCACGCGCAGCCCGCCGCGTCCGTCTCGGCAATGAGCCTGATCGCCTCGCGCTCGCGTTGAGTGGCCTCGAGCAGGTCGGCCAGCCGATGTACCGCGGCATGCAGCCCGGCGAAGTCGGTCACGTCGGCCAGACAGTCGCGATACGCGCGGTCGTACATGGCCAGCGCGGTGGCGTGCGGGTCTTCAGCCTGGGTCGGGTTGTAGTGCTTCCAGACCTGCCAGGCGCGCTCGGCGTCGCGCTTCGCGCCAGGCACAGTAACGCCAGAGCTCGCTGGGGCCATGAGCTAGTTCGGCAGGGCCGCGATGAATGCGGACAGGTCGGACTCGCGCACGAGCCGGCGATCGCCCAACCGAACGGATGGCAAACGGCCGTCGCCGACAAGACGTTTGACCTGTGGATAACTGATGCCCAGTCGGGTCGCCACCTCGTGCAAACCCATCAACCGGTCCTCGCGCACTGGTTGCGGCACCGGCCTAATCTGCATCCTGTTCGGCATCGCCATGTGGTTCCCCTCCTCGAAACCAGTTCTCCCAGATACTGGTAGAACCGCCGTCCTGACTCCTGTGGAGCGGGTCAGTAAAAGCCCACGCTAGGCTGGGTAACGACACGTGTCAAGAGACCACGTTCCCCAGACTTTGGGAGCACACAGGGACGCTGATCCCTACAGAGCCTTACTGAGTCAATAGCCCATCTCCGCGCTTATACTTGCGCTTCAGATGTCACAAAAATGCTGAGGCTGCAGCGATGTCGGTAGTCGATCTCAAGCCCCCCGCAGGTGATCCCGAGCTACGCGTCCTGGCCGCCAACATCAAACGCCTGCGCGACGAGCGTGACCTGACCCGCAAAGAGCTGGCTCGCCGCGTCGGCGCTACTGACCGCCAGGTGGAGCATTGGGAAAATGCCGAGTCCGTCCCGCGGCCGCGCCACCTCGTCAATCTCGCACGGATGTTTCGCACAACGATCGAAAGACTGCTGATCGACCCCGCCGACCTCGAGCAGCATGTTCGGCACATCACCACCCAGATCGACGTGCTGACCAACATGACCGGTGCCACGGTCATCCTGAACCTGAGCAATTTGGAGGTGCGAGCAGTGCCCGACCCGGACGCGCCCGGTCAGCACAGTGTCGTCGAGATCAAAGGCTCAGTCATCTCTCAGGGCCACCGTGAACTGAACGCTGACGTGTCCAAGGAAGAGGTTGAGATTCTGCCCGCTGACGATGCTGAGCCTGACACCGCGATTGTGAGTAGTTAAGAGTTTCAGTGTCACCCCTGGACATGTTTTTTGGACATGATTGGGTCGTTCGCAGGGCACCTTAACGATCCCCCACGAGCGGGGAGAGGGCAAAAACCGTTCTTAGAGAGCCTGTCAGCACCACCAGAATCTGGTACAGATTGGAACTGAAAATCGCGGTGTCGGGAGTTCGACTCTCCCCCTCGGCACCAGTGTTTTTGAGATTGGAAAGCAGTGATTTCACGAGACTGAGTCTCGACTTGCGCTGGTCTGGACATGATTCTGGACATGGTTGCTGAGAGAAACCGACAGGCGTGCGCCCATGCGGTCGGCCAATTCACGCCGCGTCTCCTGATACAGGTGCCCATATGTGTCCACGGTCAACTGGTAGCTCGAGTGGCCGAGCACCTTCGACACCTGCCACAACTCGGCGCCCTCGGCCAGCATTTGTGACGCCGCAGTGTGCCGCAGGTCGTGGAAGCGTTGATTGAAGCCGGCTGCTTTCCGCACACGGTCCCAGATCCGATACAGCGTGGTCGTCTCGATGCCAGCGCCGAACTCAGTGCAGAACACCAGATCGCGCTTCTGCCACAGGTTCAGGGCGTCCCGGCGCTCGAATAATTGCCGGTCGCAATGTGCGAGCAGGACGTCCTGCAGCGGATCGGGCAAGTCGATCGTGCGCCTCGAGCCGCGCGTCTTGAGCGGCTCGAAATCGAGACGGCGGACGCCATCGTCACCTGTGACTTCCGCGAGCTGCCAGCGCACGTGAATCTGGCGCCGCGCGAAGTCGACGTCAGCCCAACGCAACCCGAGCAGCTCACCCCGGCGCAGGCCAAGCACCACGGCCAGCACGAATAACGCCCTGAGGCGCTCTCCAGTCAGAGCACCGTACAGGTCGTCGATCTGGGCCGACGTGAGCGGTCGAACGTGCTCATCGGGCTCCTCAACGTTCCGTTTGCGGCCCCGCCGGCGCGCGACCTGGGCAACGTTACGTGGCAGCAGACCGAATTCCACCGCGTCGCCCAGCGCGACTCTGAGCGTGGCAATGACGTAGCTCACGGTTTTCGCGCCCAACCCCGTAGCCGCGAGCTCACGGCGCAACTTCTGGACGTCCTGCGGGCTGAATTGGCCCAGCCGAACGCGGCCAACACTCGAAGCGCTGATGTGGCGGATGTTGACCAGGTAGCCGCGCAGCGTCGTAGCGCGCAGGCGGGCGTCCTGGACCTGCCCGGTGTGCCACTCCTCGAGGTATGTGCGCACGGTGTGCTGATTCGACGGCAGGGGTAGCCCCTCGGCGAGGCCGACCAGCGCTTTCTGAGCGGCCAGGACAACCGCTCGCTCCGTCTCGGCCCGGATGGGCCGCTGTTTACCGTCGACAGTAATGTTGACGACCCACTTGCCGCGCGCGGCGTCATAGCGCGGTTTCGAGCCCTGGCCGTTGGCTTGCCGCGGCATCAGCTTCCCTCCCAGAGCTCGGCCGGCTTGACACGCAAGGCTTTCGCGAGCTGGCGCAGGGTTGACGGGCGCACGTTCGGGTCGCCCTGCTCGAGGCGGACGATGGTCTGGCGCGAGACGCCAGCTCGCCGCGCGAGATCGTCTTGCGTCAGTGCAGCACGGAATCGCAGGTCGCGCAGCCGCACGAGCGCGGGCATCGGTCGGATGCTACGTGACTGTCTAGCGGTTGTCATGCATGTGTCGTGTTACAGTGTCGTACATGAGTCAAATTATAGTAGCGTGAATGTCAAATGTCCAGTATACTCTGACCATGCAGAGTTTCCCCGAGAGCGCCCGCCTTCCCGGACGCGACATCGTCACCGTCAAGCTTGGCGACGGCACCCTGCGCCAGGGCCAGCTCCTGGTCGAGCGCGGCGACAAGATCATCGTCGAGTATCTGAGCCCCGCGGGCATCTTCCAGTGCCGCACCCTCAAGCGCCGCCAGATCGTCTTCACTCGCGAGGACTAATGACCGTCGAGGCCGCCCACAGTCATCACCTGCGGACGGCCTCTCCGAGCCAACCACCTGACCTAGAGGTGATCAGCCCAATGTCTATTGTTATCGACCCGCGCACCGAGAAAGCGCTCGAGATCGCGTCCGACGCTGGCCAATTCGTGCGCTGCCGCGGCCACAACGGCGAGGTGCTGTGGGGTGTCCCCAGCCAGTCGCGCGAGCACGTGCGCTACCTCGTCACCGAGGACGTGTGCGACTGCGAGGACTTCCGCCGCAACGGCCTGCGGCGCGGCCGCATCGGCTTCTACGGCTCGCACTTCACTTGTAAGCACGTGCGCGCCCTGCGCATCCTGCTGAGCGCCTGGCGGGCCCAACAGACGCCTGAGGACCCCGAGCTGGTGCTCGAACAACTGCCCAATGGCGAGTTCGCCTGGATGCGGCCGGAGGCGTTCTGATGGCCATGCCGACCACGATCTGCCGCAGTTGCTCGGCCGAGATTCTGTGGCGTGACACGGACGACGGGCGTCGTCCGTTCGACCCGGCCACCGGCCGGTCGCATTTCGAGACGTGCACCGAGCGCCGCAGCCCGCGCCGCAACGGCACGTCGACGCCGACGACGAAAGACCGCACCATCACCCGCCTGGCGGTGCTCAAGGCGTCGGCCATGTTCCTCGGCGCGCTTTCTCAGACGCGCGAAGATGTCAAATCGGACCACGTCACCCTGTTCGCCGAGAAGTGGTTAGCCTGGGTGGAGCGTGAGGACTAGGGCTATGAGGTCGGCGACGATAAGGCCCCGTCGTCGCCGACCGGGCACAACGACACCGGGAGGTTGGTCGCTATGCACCCCGCATCGTATCCGCAGTCAGAGCCGTGGGCTACGCTCATCACCTGTTTGGCCCAGTACCGCACGCGGATGTGGCCCTTGCCCGAGACCGTGCATCACTGCCGACTCGAGTTGCCCCACGACGAGCACTGCTGCGCGTGCGGCATCAAGTGGAGAGACTAACCAGATCTAATGGCAGTTCGATCTGACAAATTGTTAAATCGGCTTCTGTCAAAAATCGGCCCACCGGTGACTCGTACTAAATGATGAGACGAAGTAGCCAGCCATCCTTTACCTGCACTTGCGGCCGAGTTGTGGTCGGTCATCTCGCCAAGGCGAGCCACAGACGCGCCTGCACCGGCGAGTGGCTCAGTTGGCAGGAAGCCTATGATCAGCGCGACAAGGCATATCGCAAGGCTACGAAAAGGTGAAACCTTTCTACGAGCAAGATGGCATCACGATCTATCACGGCGATTGCGAGGAAGTCTTGCCCAGGCTGGCCGCGCAGGTCGATGCGATCGTCACCAGTCCGCCCTACAACATGGGATTAATCCCTGGCGGCAACGGGCGAGGCATGTACCGCCCAGGCGCAGGCAATAAGGCCGGGCGGTTCCGCGAGGGCTACGGCCAGCACGACGACGCAATGGGGCAAGGCGAGTACGACGCCTGGCAACGACGGGTGCTCAGCCTCTGTTGGAACCGGCTGAGCGATCGTGGCGCGATCTTCTATAACCACCGCCCGCGCGTCGAACATGGCAATCTGCGTCTGCCACTCGGTCTCGACTTCGGATTACCGCTGCGCCAGATCATCACCTGGGACCGTGGCACTGGCATCGACGTAAACGTGCGGTTCTATTGTTCGGTCTACGAGTGGATCTTCCTGTTCGTGAAACCCGACTTCAAACTGGTGGATCACTCGGCGTCAGGGTTTGGCAACGTCTGGCGGCTCGGCATGGAAACCAAGAACAGCCACCCGGCACCATTCCCACTCAGCCTGCCGCGACGTGCCCTGTCTAGCACTGGCGCGCAGTCCGCGCTCGATCCATTTATGGGTAGTGGCACCACACTGGTCGCGGCGCGAGAACTCGGGTGCTCGGCTGTCGGCATCGAGCGCGAAGAGCAGTGGTGCGAGTACGCGGCCAAACGTCTCGCCACCATGCAACTGCCACTTACCAGAACTAATTGTGGTTAGGTCTAATTGTGGTGGGTGGTGAATCATGGCTTTACCCCAGCCGAAATGTGCTACGTGCCGCCAACCGAGTAAGCACTAGAGCTGGTTCGTATCGCACGCATGTTCAACT